>Ga0111538_10000272_pt1 | contig 65661 bp, 57 predicted proteins | sample SoiMethybrSBSTD1_FD_79669 | JGI IMG/M metagenome (GOLD analysis project Ga0111538, IMG submission 79669) | Bulk soil microbial communities from a Populus tree surrounding site in Tennessee, USA - Soil MetaG P. TD hybrid SBSTD1 (version 2)... | ecosystem: Environmental > Terrestrial > Soil >...
ATGGCTGCATCAAACGATCGAATGGAGCTGCGCGGTTGCAGGACATCAGGTCCTCGAAGCCCCCCGCTGGGGCTTAGCATACATTCACCCCATGCGATCGTCGTCGTTTCCCCGTGTCGTCGCGGCTGTCGGCGTCGCCCTCATCTGTGTGGCTGTGCTGGCGAACCAGTCGTGGCTCGATCGGCACTTTCTGCCGTCGTTCTTCGTCCCGAGGCGCTGGTACGTCTGGATCGAATCGATTGTCCGCATCTGCATCGCCGCCATCGGCGTGATGCTCGTGTTTGCGCGCGGCTGGGTGGCGCGGTTGCTCACTCACGCGCCTGCGCTGACGCTGCAAGTGGTCGTCGCGGCGGCACTGGCGGTTGGTGCGGGCGAGTACGCAGTGCGCTGGATCCATTTGCGGCCGACCGGATGGCTGCATGCCCAGGCGGAGCCACTTCGTCAGAAGGATCCGTACCTGGGCTGGGTGCTCGTGCCGAAACGTGCCAGTCGAGCCACGGTCGGGAATCGGGTGGTCGACTACGCCACCGATCCTGACGGGTATCGTGTGCGGCGCGTTGACGCGCCAGTGGATCGTGAACGCCCGACGATTGTCTTCGGCGGCGAATCGGTGATGTTCGGCGAAGGCCTGACGTGGGAGGAATCGATTCCGGCGCAGGTGGAAGCGCGTCTCGGCGTCCAGAGTGCGAACCTTGCCGTTCACGGCTACAGCACCGATCAGATTTATCTGCGGCTGGCGCGCGAGCTGCCACGATTCCAACGGCCGGTTGCCGTCGTGACCATCTTCATGACCGAGCTGGTCGGTCGCAATCTGGACGACGATCGGCCGCACCTCGGGCCCGGCCTCGCGTGGTTGCCGGCACAGCGTCAACCGCGGCTGCTGGCGATGGCCACCTGGCTGGTGCCGTTCCGCCGCGTATCGACAGTCGATCGCGGGATCGAGATCACACGTGAGGCACTCGACGCCATCGTGCGGCTCGCGCGTGTCCGCGGCGCGACACCGCTGGTCGTCGTCCCGCAGCTCGGAGCCGAGGATGGCGAGCTGCGGGCGCTTCGAGAAAGGGTCTTGAAGAGCGATCTGCCGACGGTGCTCGTACCGCTCGCCGGCGAATGGCGGCTGCCGGGGAATCTTCATCCGAACGCCCATGCGGCAGAGGTCATTGCCGCGGCGATTGCCGCGCGGCTGGGCACTGGGGTACCTTCTCACCCGCCTGCAGGTTCCGACAACGCTGGAGATATCAATGGCGGCGTCCGCCTTTCGATGCTCACCGGCGAGATGAATGCGCGGCTGAGGTATTCCGGTTTGCATCTCCTACTGCAGGAGATGGCATGCGGAATATCTGGACGGCGCTCCTCGTCACGATGGTCGTCTCGCCGGCGCTGGGAGGCCAGGCACCCGGCAAGGTCTCGCTGACTGATGTTCGCGCCTGGCAGGGCACGTGGGTGCTCGACGTTATGGCCAGCGGCGTCGGCGAGGCCGACGCCGAACGGAAGGTCATGACGCTCGGGCCCACCTGGGTGCGAATCGATACGCACCGAACCGCGGATGCTCAGCCGGTCGCACTCATCTATAACCTCGACGGCTCGCCGAACGTGAATCCATTCGGGGCCGGTGTGGCTGTCACCAAACTGACGCGCGATGGCGACGCGGTGATGCTGGAGACGGTATTCACCGTCAACAACCAGGCGGTGACACTGAACGAACGTGTACCACTCGTGCCCGGCTTGGATCTGCCCGTCGAAGTGATGCTGCGCGTTGAGCACGGCTACCAGGGCGTGGCGCCCGCTGGTGTCCGAATCCCTCCGAACGTGTCCAGCGTGACGAAGATCTACCGGAAGGAATGACCTGGAGGAGGCCATGGCCGAGATCACCACGCACATCGGTCGAACGTCGGATCAATACAAGATCCAGAAACGCACATCGGATTCGCGACCCGATCCTGAGCGGCCGCCGGCGGACGAGCCTCCAGGCGCTGACGAGAACATTCCTCGAAACCCGCGCTGGAACGAAGAACGCCGCCGAGAGGAGCGCGGGAACCGAGGTCCCGCCGAGGAACCCGGATTCGGTCAAGGTGCCTGAACTGAGGCGGTAGAAGGGACGACCTTCATGCAAAAGCGCACGCTGGGTCAAAGTGGACTCGAGGTGTCGGCGCTCGGCTTTGGTTGCATGGGGATCAGCTTCGGCCTCGGACCGGCGATGAGCCGTCAGGACGGAATCTCCATCATCCACGCTGCCGTCGACCGTGGCGTAACCTTCTTCGACACCGCCGAGGCGTACGGGCCGTTCGTCAACGAAGAAGTCGTCGGCGAGGCGCTTGGCCGGGTGCGTGACCAGGTCGTGATTGCGACGAAGTTCGGCTTCAAGTTCGAGAACGGCAAGCAGGCGGGTCTCGACAGCAGGCCGGCACACATTCGCGACGTGGCCGAAGCATCCTTGCAGCGCCTCAAAACGGACCGCATCGATCTGCTGTATCAGCATCGCGTCGATCCGGAGGTCTCCATCGAAGATGTCGCCGGCACGGTGAAGGAGCTGATTCGCGAAGGCAAGGTGAGACATTTCGGGCTGTCCGAGGCCGGCGTGCAGACGATCCGTCGCGCGCACGCGGTGCAGCCGGTGACGGCGCTGCAAAGCGAATACTCGCTCTGGTGGCGAGAGCCGGAAAAGGAGGTCCTGCCCACTCTGCAGGAGCTGGGCATCGGTTTCGTTCCATTCAGCCCGCTTGGCAAAGGGTTCCTGACGGGGACGATCGACGAGACGACCACCTTCGATCCGACCGATTTTCGCAACGTCGTTCCGCGCTTCGCCGAGGAGAACCGAAAGGCAAACGTTGTCTTTGTGAAATGGTTGAAGGCATTCGCCGAGCGGAAGAACGCCACTCCTGCGCAGGTCGCGCTGGCGTGGCTGCTCGCGCAGAAGCCGTGGATCGTACCGATCCCGGGCACGACGAAGCGCCACCGGCTGGAGGAGAACCTCGGTGCGGCGACAATCCAGCTGACAGCAGACGACCTGCGTGAAATCGATCGCGCGGCCGCGCAGATCGAAGTACTCGGCGCCCGTTATCCCGAGCATCTCCAGAAGATGGTCGGGCGGTAATCGAATCCAGCGGGAAATCAGCGATGGCGCATCGGCACGGGTGTGCGGAGTTTCGGCAACGGCGGAGCCTTGCTGGCTGAGCAAGAATGCGCCGCCAGGCGCGTGAATTCAAGCGCGAAAGGTCGTGAGTACGGCCTGTCGATTGCGTAGGTACAAAGCCGCGCTTCATCAACGCACATCGATTCGCTCCAAAGGACGAGCAATGGCAAACACAGCTGTCGCGCGTATCGCCGATCGGGCCGAACTTGATCAGGTCGCCAAGCCGCTCGGCGATGCGGTCCTTGCGGCGTATCGCCATGCCGGCGGCGTGGGCAATGCCCTGAAGAATGCTCTTCACGGCGTCTGGCTGCACCACCCGCTGCATCCGGTTCTCACCGACATTCCGATCGGTGCGTGGGCGACGACGCTGGCGCTCGACGCGAAGGCTGCCGCCAGCGGCGATTCGTCGTACTCACGCGCCGCCGATTACACATTGGCCTTCGGGTTGGCCGGCGCCGCCGGTTCGGCAATCACCGGACTCACGGACTGGAGCGAAACGGATGGTCGTGCCAAACGGGTCGGCTTGATTCACGGTCTCCTCAACGCGAGCGCGACAACGCTGATGCTCGCTGCCTACGTGCTTCGTCGTCGCGGCGACCGACGGTCCGGTGAGGCGTGCACGCTGGCGGGGATCGGCCTCGCCATGGCGGGCGCCTACCTCGGTGGCGATCTGGTCTACGGCCAACGGATCGGCGTCACACACGCGGTGACGAATGCACCCGAAGAACTCACACCGCTGCTCGCCAGCGCTGAAGTCACAGAGGGCACCATGCGCCGTGTGCAGTCAGGCGACACCGACCTGCTGCTGGTACGACAGCACGGTGAGATCTGCGCGCTGGCACACGCCTGCGCACACCTTGGTGGTCCTTTGTCCGAAGGCGAGCTCAAAGACGGCACCGTCGTCTGTCCGTGGCACGGCTCCGAATTCCGTCTCGACGACGGGTCGGTTGTCAACGGACCGTCGACACATCCACAACCATGTTTCGAAGTGCGGGAGCGGGCGGGGTTTATTGAGCTGAGAGGTCAGAAATAAGGTCGTGGACTCGTCAAGCAATTTCCCGAGAAGTTCTCGTAGTTACGTTCGATCCTATTGACCCTGATTTCCTGGGCGGATCGGTGTCCTGCCTGGCGGCGGCTGGATGGCGGAGCCTGTTCCTGGTCCCCAGACGTCGATGCCCTCGGAGGTATTCCCTCTCGTCGCCTCGGGTGCAATCGGCCCGACGAGCGTGAAGCCGCGTCCGGCCGGCGGCGCCGGCGGCCTCGCAGCATCGATCACGAGGTTCTGCCCGAGAATGGCGGCACGCATCTCGTTCTGCACAACGCGGGCAACGATGTTCCGCGTGAAGGTCGGCGGATCGATCTCACCCCAGTCCTCGTGGACGATATCGAAGTACAGCGTATCGCCGGCGATGAGGACGTTTTCGATCGCCCCGATGGTGTAGGGGTTGTCGCAGCGCCCACATACGACACCCCGTAGCCGATCACCAACACGAAGAAGGGTGAACAGCTGGCGGTTCATACCAAGGCCGAACGAGGCGATCCAGGTGCCGGCGACGTCCTCCGGGCGTAAAGTCTTGAACGGTCCGGCCTGCCAGTAGGACGCAGGTCCTGCGGCACCGCCTCCCCCGCCGCCACCACCGGCGGCGGGACGTGTCACGGGCAAAGCCGGTGGAGTGCCCGGCGGGAGGTGATACGCCGGCGCCCCCCCGGGGTCTGCGCCGCGCGGGTCCTTCACAAGAGTGAGCGCGTTGCCGTTCCGTGCGCGTGCCGACCCCGTCACGATCAGCCGTCCGTCACGCAGCATGGCATGCTGATCGTCGACAGTTCTGACGCTGCCGTCCGGGTTGGCGAACGTGACCGTGAAGTCGATGCCGGACTTCTCGTCCCATTTGCCGTCGATGAAGCCAATCGTGGTGGCGTCGGAGCAGCTTCGGCAGTAGACACCGCCGACCCGGTTGCCACGAATCACGAATTCATAGATGTGAGGCTCGTCGCCGAGCGGCGTTCGCCATCCGCCGCGCCAGTAGTTCGCATCGAGCGCGGCGGCCGGATGTGCGACAACGAAAATGGCACATGACACCAGCAGTGCGAGCACAATCTGTGAAGCGAAACGGTCTCTCATCGCTGCAATCCTGAAGATAAGGAGCGAGCCCAGCTGCAATCCCATGCTGAGCCATTCTCCGTCGGGGCACAGCTTATGCGTCAGAAGACGATATGAAGCAGATCTTTCTTTCAAGCGTAGTCGCAGTCGTCTGGTGCGTGGCTGCGCCATTCGCGCAGCAACAACGTACGCCGCCTGCCACGGCCGCACCGGCGCACAATGTTTTCGTGCTGGCTGGATGCCTCAAAGCGGGTGCGGACTCGACGGCGCCCTTCAAACTGACCGAGGCGTCGTCGATCGGTCAGCCGATTCCCGGTGCAGTCGATCCAGGTGCGGTGGGTACTTCGGGCGAGAAAGGCTCCTACGAGCTGCTGCCCGTCTCGGGTGTGGATACACAAGGGATAGATGCCGACATGCTGAAGGCGCACGTCGGTCAACGCCTCGAAGTAATCGTGCGCCCGATCGAATCACCGCCGGCAGCACCGGCCGCTGGCGCAACCGCAGTCCAGGCGGCCAAGCCGACGGAACGCGCTGCCCCCCGGCGGTTCTCTGTAACGGAGATCAAGCGTGTGATTGGCGCCTGTTAGCGACCCGCCCTACCGGCGCGCCTCGACTACCCCTGTGGATTGTGCGGCGTCGCTGAAAAACCGTCCGCGCAGCACATCGTCCGATTCGCGATCGAGCACCAGCTTGCCGGTGCTCGAACGGCGCGTGCCGCCTTCTCTGAATGTCATGGAGATGCGATCCCCTTCCACTTCGCCGCCGAGCGTAATCGGCGTTCGCGTTTGGACCGCGCGCTCGTTTTCGCGAAGTTTGTATCCGATGCCGGTTACCTGATTTCCGACCTGGTGAAGACGCAAGTGATACGCGAGGCGAAGGCCCTCGTAGCGGCTCAGACGGCTGGATTCCACGCGGGTATTCATCGACCATTCGCCGGATAACGATGGGGAGTCCGCTTCGGCAACCTCCGCATGCGGTTTCGCGCGGCCCGAAGCGTCCTCTGCGGAGCGGTGTGGCAGCGTCGCAGCAGAAGAGGACGGTGGAGGGGCAGCGGCGGAGGCCGTCGCTTTCTGCGTCGGTTTCGGCACAGCCGGCCCATCCGACGCCTGTTGCGTTGGTATTACCGGCGCGGGTTCTTCCCGGCGTGTGTCTGCCTGTATCTGCCCGGCCGGCGAATGCGCAGACGATTGCAAATCGTCACTGACCCGTGTTGCGGTCGCTTGCGAACGCTCTCGTGCCGCCGGCGATGCCGAATACGTCTTATACAGGTATCCACCGGCACCGAAAGCAGCGAGGGCGACAGCGATCATCGCGAGGGACGCCCACGAATGGCTTGCCGACGCAGAGTGAAAAGAGTCAGCGTCGTCGCGAGCGGCGACAGGCGACCTCAGCGGGAGGTCTGAATAAACGTCGGCGCTCGCAGGTCCCAATTGGTCGCGCGGCGTCGATGGTCGTTCGCTGGCGAATTCCAGCATCGGATTGCTGTGCTGGTCGTCGAACACCACAATTGTTGGAGCTTTGTCGACTTCTCGGTTGGCCACGCTGATGACGCTGCCGAAATCTTGCCAAGACGCACCCGCCCGCTGGGACTCCGTCGGCTCGAAATGGGACTGCGGTGATCTTTTTTTGAGGACAGCGCAGCAGTTCGTTCGTCTGGCGACGGCGTAAGGTTGCCGGATCAGGGCGGGTACACACCTGCGCGCGCCACAGAAGCCGTGCCGTTCGCTGGCGAAAGACGCTCTCGCGTCCCTGCTTCGAAGAAGCACCGCACTCTCGCTCAGTAAACTGCTTGACACCGCGACTTCGAAAGCCGCTTTCGCGTCTTCCATCGGCGCGGTGCTCGACAGCTTACTGTTCGAGAACCGGCTTTTCTTCTTCCTCGCACACGCGCTCATGACCGCGCCGGAGTAGCTGAAGAATTTCTTCTTGCGAAGAAGCCCCCACTTCACCGGACGCGTTCTGCCTCGCGTTTGCGAACCACCAAACTGGCTCGTACCCCTATGGCGCGCGCAGGTCGCGAACTCTAGATCTCCTCGACGAGCGTGTCAAGCAGATCCGTCACACTCGCGTAAATTTTTTCGTTGTGTCGCGTGGTCAGGTGCCCAACACTTCAGCGATGGCAGAACGCAGTAGCCGGCTGAACACACTCTTGCGGCGAGTTGTCATCGGCGTGAACGTCCTCGCCTTGATGGTACCGGTCACGCTCTCGGCGCAGGCCCCGAGACCATGGACGCCTCCGCTGACGGCATGGGGAGATCCAGATCTCACGGGACGCTGGCCGCTCACGCACCTCAATGGGACGCCGGTGCAGCGACCGGCTGAATTCGGCGACCGTCGTGTGCTCACCGATTCGGAGTTTGCGAAGCGTCAAGCGGACATCGCCGCCAACAGGATCCGCCTGGCCGGCGCCTGGGCCGAAGTGGGAGAAGCGAACCGGCTCACCTCTCTCGTCGTCGAACCGGCGAACGGCCGATTGCCGCCGTTGACTGACGAAGGCAGGAGACGCGCCGCGACGATGACGAGCAGCTGGTCGGACATGCTGTTCACGAGCGTGACGGACTTCAACGCCCTCGATCGCTGCATGACACGCGGGATGCCGGCCTCGATGTTTCCCTTCATGTACAGCAGCGGCGTCGAAATCCTGCAGGCGCCCGGATTCGTCGTCATCCGCTTCGAGATGATTCACGAGACGCGTGTCATTCCGCTCGATGGGCGTCCGCGACCGGGGTCTGCCATCCGGTTCTGGCTGGGAGAGCCGCGCGGCCGCTGGGAAGGACGCACGCTGGTCGTCGAGACGACGAACTTCAACGGCCGTACGCCGATGTTGATTGTCGGCCCCGGAGGTGGCGGCATCCCGACGAGTGATCGTCTGCGCGTTGTCGAACGCTTCACTCGCGTCGACGACAACACGATCGACTACGAGATGACCGTCGAGGATCCCGTCGTGCTGACGGCGCCGTGGAGGGCAGCGTTTCCGCTGAAACTCGATTCGACCTATTACCTCTTCGAGTACGCGTGCCATGAGGGCAATCAGGCTGTCGGCAACGCGCTGCGGAATTCGAGACACCTGGAACGCCAGTCGCACCCGTGAGGCGCGGAGCAGGTAACATCCTCCGACACGATTCATGTCGACCGTCGACGACGTCGTCGCCCGTCTCGCGCAGCACCGCACGCTCGGATCCGCACCGCGGCACGAGCTCGCGTGGCTGGCCACGCACGGTACGACCCAGCAGGTTCCCATGGGCCGCGCACTGCGAGACGAGCCCTTCGTCAGCGACAGTATGGTTGCCGTTCTGTCTGGTCGCATCACCATCACGGTCGATCGCGGACTCGGTCCTCGCAAAGTGATGGAGTGGGGGCCCGGCGACATCACCGGAAATCTGCCGTACTCGCGAATGACCAGGCCGCCTGGAGAGCCGACCACCGAGGAAGCGTGCGACATCTTTCGCGTGCATCGCGATCACTTCCCGGAAATGATCCGCGAATGTCCTGTCGTCACCACGACGCTGGTGCACCTGATGCTCGATCGTGTTCGCCGCTTCACGTCCTCCGATCTGCAGGACGAGAAGATGATGTCGCTCGGCAAGCTCTCGGCCGGGCTGGCGCACGAGCTGAATAACCCGGCATCGGCAGCGGCGCGGACCGGGAAGCTGCTGGCCGCCGCTCTGATCCCCCTGGAGGAAGCCTCGCGTAATCTTGGCGCCGCCCGTCTGACCGACGAGCAGACGGCGCTCGTCACGCGCCTCCGTGGCACCTGCGCGTCTGAGATTCCCTCGCTCTCGCCGATCGACCGCGCCGATCGCGAAGAAGCGCTTACTCAGTGGCTCGAGCGCCGCGGCATCGAGCCCGGGCATGCGAACACACTCGTCGATACGGCGCTCGCATTATCCGACCTGGACAATCTGGCGGCGCAGCTCGATGTGGACACCTTGCGGCTCGTCGTCACCTTTCTTGCCGCCGATTGCGCGGCCCGTTCCATGGCGGCGGAACTCCAGCGTGCCGCCGGGCGCATCCACACGCTCGTTGCCGCGATCAAGCGATTCACCTATATGGATCGCACGATGGTCCCCGAGCCCGTTGCTCTGTCGGAGAGCCTGACTGACTCCGTGACGCTGCTGCTGCACAAGGCGCGCAGGCAGTCGGTCACTGTGTCGCTCAACATCGACCCGTCGCTGCCACGGGTACTCGCGATCGGCGGCGACCTCAATCAAATCTGGACGAATCTGATCGACAATGCGATCGACGCACTGCCGGGTGGGGGCGAGGTCACCATCACCGCCGTTCCACGGCCAGGCTTCATCATCGTCAGCGTTCTCGACAATGGTCCGGGTATCCCCGAAGCGATCCGTGGTCGCATCTTCGATCCGTTCTTCACGACGAAGCCTGTCGGACAGGGCACCGGCCTCGGTCTCGACATCGCGCGCCAGCTGATTCGCCGCAACGGCGGCGACATCGACGTGCAATCACGACCAGGGCGAACGGAATTTCAGGTCACGCTGCCGGTCGCCGCGCCGACACTCAAGTAGACAGTCCCTGATGCCGAAACCGGTCATCTTCACGGTAGACGACGAGCCCGAAGTCCTCAACGCGATCGAACGCGACCTCCGCCACCATTTCGGCGGGACGTATCGGGTGATGAAGGCGCACTCCGGCGCGCAGGCCCTCGAGACCACGCGGCAGCTCAAACAGCGCGGGGTGCCGATCGCGCTGTTCCTCGTCGACGAACGGATGCCGGCGATGAGCGGAACGGAGTTTCTTGTCGAAGCGATCAAGCTGTATCCCGACGCATGCCGCGTCCTGTTGACCGCCTATGCGGACACACAAGCGGCGATTGTCGGCATCAACACCGTCGGTCTCGATTACTACCTGCTCAAGCCATGGGAGCCGCCGGAGCAGCGGCTCTATCCGGCGCTCGACGATCTGCTGCTCGACTGGCTGGCGCGCGTGCGCCCCGCGTTCGACGGGCTGCGCGTGGCCGGGACCCCGCTCTCGCCGTCGAGCTATGCGATCAAGGATTTCCTCTCACGCAACCAGGTGCCCTATCAATGGGTTGACCTCGACACCGATGCCAGTACGCGCAAGCTGATTGAGTCGATGCCCGACGGCATGACGAAGCTGCCCGTGCTGCTCTTCGCCGACGGCACGACGATGGTGCAGCCGCTCCCGCGCGAGCTGGCGGAGCGGCTCGGCATGCAGACGCATCCGAAGAGCGTCCCCTTCTATCAGCTCGTCGTGATCGGCGGTGGGCCGGCCGGCCTCGCGGCCGCGGTCTACGGCGCATCCGAAGGATTGAGCACGCTGCTGATCGAGCGGGACGCCACCGGCGGCCAGGCGGGCACGAGCTCACGGATCGAGAACTACCTCGGATTTCCGAACGGTGTGAGCGGCGCCGATCTGGCCAGGCGCGCGACGCTGCAGGCGAAGCGGTTCGGCGCCGAGATCCTGTCCGCGCAGAATGTCGTCGAAATCCGGATTCGGGAGCCCTATCGCGTCGCCGTGCTTGCCGACGGGTCGGAAGTCCCTGCCTACGCGATCCTGATCGCGTCGGGAATGGAGGTACGCAGACTCGATGCGGCGCGCGTGGACGAGTTCATCGGCGTGGGCGTGTACTACGGTGCCGCGCTCAGCGAGGCGTCAACCTATCGGGGCAAGCAGATCTTCATCGTCGGCGGGGCCAACTCCGCCGGGCAGGGCGCCATCTTTTTTTCGCGTTACGCTGCCCGCGTCACCATGGTCGTGCGCGGTCCCAGCCTCGCCGCCTCGATGTCCCGGTATCTGATCGATCGCATTGCCGACGCCGCAAACATCGAGGTGCTCTTCAACACGACGATCTCGGCGGTCGCCGGCAACGGCCGGCTCGAGGCGGTGACGCTGAGCCAGTCGCCGAACGGAGAGGAGCGTCAGGTCAACGCCGACGCTCTGTTCGTGTTTATCGGATCAGCGCCGCGCACCGGCTTCCTGTCGGGGATCGTCGACCGCGATCCGCAGGGGTTCATTCTCACGGGAAGGGATTTGCTCTCCGATGGAAAGTGGCCGCGCAGCTGGACGGCGGCGCGGGATCCGTTCCTCTTTGAAACGGGCGTTCCCGGGATCTTCGCTGCCGGCGATGTCCGGCACGGCTCGGGCAAGCGGGTGGCTGCGGCGGTCGGCGAAGGGTCCGCTTGCGTCAGCATGATCCACGAGTATCTGGAAACAGTCTGATCGAGCACCGCTTCACGCATCAAACGCGACACGGTAGACGTCGCCCGACCACGGGAGTGCCCAGGGTCGGGCGTTATCCGCTAGGTATCGCGCATAACCATGGGGATGCCCGGTCACGATGAACCCAATCGGCCGGCCGTCGAGCAGCGCCGCGACCGATTCTCCGTCGGCCGACCACCGAACAGCCCAGCGATCAGACGATGGCGGGGGCATCGTACCTCCCTCGAGCACTCGATCTGACGGCGCGGGCGGCGGTGACCTGCGCTGGCGGTAATACTCGCGATCGCGCTGAGGCTCCGCTTGCGTGTTGAGCAGCCAGCAGTCGCGTTCGGGCGCTGTCGCCTTCCGCACGGAGAGGTACAACCAGATGCTGCCGATTTCCTCTGCTATGACAGCGGTCCTCTGCGACGTGTGGCAGGTAAATGCGACGAACAACGGCTCCACCGGCCGTATATATCACTGTGGCCACTTTGCGTTGAACACTTCGCCGGAAGATGAATCCGACGACGCGTGGAAATATCGAAAGGACGGATTCTCGATTGAACTGGAAGGTGTTGCTCGTGACGCTTCTGCCGCTGGCGGGACTTGCCTACTGCTTGTGGATCCTGCGGAAACGGTAGCGTACGGGCTCGATCGAGCACAGCCATAGTGCTCGATCGTTCTTCCTCCGCATCATCGATGACGCGCTGCGCGGAGCGACTGGCTTGGTAGGGTGTTTGAGTTGGCCTGCCTTTTCGAGCGACTGACGTGCTGCCTTAGCCGTCGTGAGCACAGATCCTGACGACGGCCACGCGAGGGCAGGGTGAAGGCTGCTGTTCGTGTTCAATGCGGAACAGCGCGCTCACCGCACGGTCCATAAGATCGCGTCGCAATAACACGCATCGGTAAAGAGCACGCCACCATGGGAGTTGATGAAGATGATTGAGAAGAGTCTGTATGAGCGCCTCGGCGGCGTCTTCGCCATCGCAGCGGTGGTGGATCACTTCAGCGACGCGGTCGTGAACAACCCGATTGTGGGGAAATCGTCGAAGAACCCAGCCCTGCGGGAGTGGCATACTCAACGGCTCGACAGGTTGCCGGGCCTCAAGTTCATGCGAACGCTTTGGGTTTGTTCCGTCGCCGGCGGGCCGTTCCCATACACGGCGACCAGGCCCGGAAAAACTGCGGTCGGTCTCGAGGAGGCGCATCGGGACCTCAGAATCTCGCCACAGGAATTTGACGAGGTCGCGGCGGAACTCGGCCGCACGCTGGACTTCGTCAAAGTGCCTCGACGCGAGAAGGAAGAAGTCCTCGCCGCCTTCGCAGCTCACAAAAGCGAGGTCACGGCTGGCGCTCTGATCCAGGCCTAAGCCGTCCGCGGACCGCACGCGGCCACTTGCCCGGTCGCCCTGCCCGTACCGCGCGCGACTCCTCCTCCTGGATTTCCGAACACGAGAGGTGCCGCGCCAAACGCTCCATTGCATGTTGTGCGCCTCGCCGCGGAGTCGTCCGTTCGCGGATGGCTGGCGCGTCTCGAATTGAACAGCCCGATACTGGCCACTCGTGTCACTCTGCACGTCCACCCGTATCAAAGCTCACGAGGCACCCCTATGGACTCCGGCAGACTCAAATCAACACGCGCTGACCGTTTCGTGGAGTCGGCTCCGTTACGTACTCTCCCGTCTCTACCAGGCGTCCGGATGCAGCGAACGAACGATCATGACATCGTCCGACGATGGGCCGCCGAACATAGCGCCGAACCCGCGACTGGAGAAGCCTCGGAGTCCGGGCCATCAACAGTTGTTGTCAACGACGGGGGAACAGGGATCCGTTTTAACTTTCCCGGGTTTGCGCCGTTCCGACCTATTACGTGGGAGGAGTGGTTGGGGCATTTCGATCGCCACCACCTGCTGTTCGTGTTTGAAGAGCAGGATCCTGCTCAGGTCGCGACTCGCGCTCACGAACGCTCGCGCTCACACGATGGAATCGCCGGACGCGACCAGGAAGACTGGTTTCTCGCCGAACGCGACCTGCGCGAAGCGCGCGGTGGGGCGTCCGCGTCGGTACGCTATCACCTCGTGAAGGATGACGCGCCAGTTCCGCGGTAACGCGGCCATTGGAGGGAACGATGACGTTGAAGGACAAGCTGGAGATCGGGTTGAAGGAAGATGCGCCGTTTCGGAAAGACAACCTTCCCGAAGGCCAGGTGCGCGGCCCCGAAGTGGAGTCAGGTCCAGGACGCTCGCGCCAGGTTCCGGCATCGCGCGGAGACCGCAACATCGTGGCTGACTCTACCGAATCAACCGACAAAGAGCACGACGATTAAGCCGTCGAGAATGCCCCTTTAGCCTTTGGGCTTCCAGTTCAGGATGACGGAAACGGGGCTCACCGTTTCGCGAAGCACGTCAATGAGAAAACGACCGTCACGCGAAACGCTGAAGTTCCGGACCGTTGGATGATGCGGAATCATGCTCCAATGCGGGGTGAATAACGGTTGTGGGACGCCGCTTGTGGGAGTCTTGGCAGAGTCGACATCAACAGAGACTGCCATGAGCTGGTTGTCTGGTCCGATGTAGAAGAGTTCTTTACCGTCGTGACTCCAGCGAGGCTGCACACCACCCCGCCTCGAGATCCGCTGCTTGTCTCCGTGCGGAAAGGGTTGTACGTAGATCTCAAATCGATTCGATTCATTCGACTGGAACGCAACCCATGTCCCACTGGGCGAAAATTGACCGTTGGCTGCAACCCCCTCCGTGCGCACGACGCGTTGCGCGGTCCGCGGTGCCGGTCCGTCGAGGGCAACGCCCAAATCTCACTGGGCGAATGGGTTTCCGATAGCCTAGTGTCAGCCGCCCCGCGTTCAGGTCCGGATCCCTGTGTGTACAGAATGAACCTGCCGTCAGGCGACCAGTCGTCCGCCATCTGGCTGCCCGATGCCTTCAGGAGACGCTCACCGCCGCCTGATCCGGTCGTCGACTTCACGAACAAATCAAAGTCGCCGTCCCGGTACGAGCTGTAGACGACGCGTCGCCCGGCCGGTTCCCAGACCGGGCGCAGATCGACACCTGGTTCGAACGTGAAGGGCGTGGATATACCGCGGTCCACCTCGAAGCGCCACAAGTCTTCTGAACCCTGTGTCCACGCGACGAATGCATCGTCGTGGGACAACGACACTCCCAGGCCACCCATTTGGTTGAACTCAGGCAGTGTTCCCAACTCTTTGCCGTTCCGGCCGACCCACATCAAGCGGCGCAGCGATCCCGTATCGCCAGTTCTATAGAAAATCGAACCGGTGGCGGCCACCGATAGGGCGGCGGATCCCGAGATGGGGCCGGGCGTCACTTCGTGGACGATCAGCGTCCGAGATCCAACGGCTGGCCGTAGCTCGCGAAGCGAGCGGAGGCTGGCGCGCCCGGCAGGACTCGAACCTGCGGCCCCCGGCTTAGAAGGCCGGTGCTCTATCCAACTGAGCTACGGGCGCGTGCTGTCTATGTTACCGACCACCGATGGTGCGTGCACCGGCAGTTGTGGTGTCCAGCGACCTCTGGAACCCGCGGAATTTTCGACAAGCGATCCGGAGAATCCCCTCTTCCTGATGCCGATTTGATGTCCTTGCGCCGCACATCTGTTGAGGCTGTTGGTACGCGTCCTGCCAGTCCAACCGCCGAACATCGGCCGGCTGAATCGTTGAACCTGTCAAGGAGGCATTTATGAGGACCTTAGCGGTTGCCACCCTCGTCCTTTCGCTGTTCGTGATCTCAGGACCCTTGGCGCAGACTCGTTCATCCGGCGCGAGGGGACCGGAACGAGAGCACCGGGAACGCATCGAATATCGGTCAACTGCAGCAATTCAGGAACCTGGCGGATTTACTGCTGCCTGCTTCGCCTCGAACGTGGATTCGGAAACTCGTCTTCTCACCGCCGACATATTCGACTGGCGGGGCAACAATGTGACCGAGACGAGTTCCTGCGGAACGAATCAAGGGCCGGGAATCACCTGTCAGTCCACCGCGAGGTTCACAGACTCTGCGCTGCGATGTGTCGTCAGTACAAACGGAAGCGCCGAACGGCTTCGCGGATCGCTCGCCACATCAGCTGGGCCGTATCCCTTTACCCAACCGACGAATGCGATGCTTACGGCGGAGTGACGCCTCATCGGAAGTTCGTGCGAGAAAGGGGGCTGCTGAACCGCTGTGGACCCAGAGTGAGACAGAATGGCGCAGGAGCAGGCATGAAGATCGTTGTCGATTTGAACCAATGCGACCTCCACGGCCTCTGCGTGGAAGCGGCGCCTGAAGTCTTCGAGATTGGCGATGACGGCCAGCTTCACCTGTTGAACGAGACGCCGGACCAGAGCCTGCGCGCGAAGGTCGAGAAGGCCGTCCGCGAGTGTCCAACGGGAGCGATTTCGATCGTTGAGTGATCGCCCCCGATGCTGCGTCGAATCGCCATCGTCGGCGCCTCGCTCGCAGGCCTGCGCGCGGCCGAGACCTTGCGCGCCCGTGGGTTCGACGGTGAGCTGACGCTCATCGGCGACGAGCCGCATCGCCCCTACGATCGGCCGCCGCTCTCGAAGCAGGTGCTGCAGGGCACCCAGGAGCCAGAGCAGACCTTCTTCCGCAGGAAGGACGGCTACGACGCGCTCGCGCTCGATATGCGGCTTGGCGTGCGCGCAACATCGCTCGACCTCCACACAAAGCGCCTCGCCCTCGCCGACGGTACTTTCAGCGATTACGACCGGCTGATCATCGCGACAGGTGCACGCCCACGGACGCTCCCCGGGATCGCGCCGCGCACCGGCTTGCTCGTCTTGCGCGGTCTGGACGATGCGGTGGCGTTGAAGCAGGAACTGATGAACGCGCCGCGCGTGGCCATCGTCGGCGCAGGCTTCATCGGCCTCGAGGTTGCCGCCTCGTGCCGCGCGCGCGGACTCCACGTCACCGTGATCGAGGCGCTGCCCGTACCGCTATTGCCAATCCTGGCGCCGGCGCTCTGCGACATGGTCGCTGCCATGCACCGCGACCACGGCGTCGATCTGCGCACCGGCTGTATCGTCACCGACATCATCGGCGAGTCGCGTGTCAACAGCCTCGTGCTGTCCGACGGTTCACAAATCAACGCCGACGTGATTGTGGTCGGTATCGGCGTCATTCCAAATACGGAGTGGCTCGACTCTTCGGGCCTGACGCTCGACAACGGCATCGTCTGCGATGGCTCCGGTCAGGCCGCGCCGGGTGTGTATGCGGCCGGTGATGTGGCGCGTGTCGCCAACCAATGGCACGGCGATTCGCCGCGAATCGAGCATTGGACCAACGCCGTGGAGCAGGCCGTGCACGCGGCGGAGAACGCGCTCGCGGGCACGGGAGCGTCCGCGAGCTTCTCCTCCGTCCCCTATTTCTGGTCGGACCAGTACGATCGCAAGATTCAATTCGTCGGTGACGCCCGGCGGCACGAAGAGATGGTGATTGTCGACGGCTCAGTGGCGGATCGACGGCTGACGGCGCTCTTCCGTCGCGGCGATCGCCTGATGGCGTGTCTCGCCGTGAATCAGCCGCGCGCGCTGATCAAGTACCGGAAGCTGCTCGCCGAGTGCGTCTCCTGGGAAGCGGCGCTGACAGCGTGACGGCCCGCCACCTCAATCGGTCAAGATTACGGCGGACCCGCCGATCGACGGCCGCGAACTACTTCGGTGTCTCGACCGTCGACGACGTCTCGACGGAATACTTGCGATAGCCCGAATACTCTGACGTTCCCCCGCGTCGAATCGTGACGAGCAGGCCCACACGGGCGCTGCCGCGATAGCTGACGACGGCAGGCAGCCATACCTCGCCATTGACCTGGCGGCGAAGGAACGACAGCTGCGACCCCTTGTGCAGCCTGGCGAGCATGCCGAGGCCGTAGGACAGCGTGTCGATCGCCTCGGCGTCCAGCTTCACGAGCTCGTAGTCGGCCTCGCTTACCCACGCCTTCACCTTGAAATGCTTCATCTCCCTGCCTTCGCTGGTGCGTGGCTTGGCATCGGGCTTGGGCGTCAACGAGAAGGCGATCGCGTCGTGCTGTTCGATGCGCTCGCGGCCGATCATGCGGATGTCGAAGACGCTGAAGACGTCGTCCACGGCCTCATCGCGCTCACGACGGGCCTTCTGATACTCCCGTTCCTGTCGCGCATGTTCTTTCGGGGCATCCTCGGTGAGCCGCTGCACCATCGCGGCGGCCTTCTTCTGGCGCTCCCGATCCTGCTTCGCCAGTTCCTCCGCCGGCACCGGACGCCCGTTCTCGGAGATGAGCCGCTCCCACCGCGATTCGCCGGGCAGGCCCGGATAGCTTTCGAAGACCTTGACCGACTCGTCGCGCGTGCGCCCTTGCTTGTCGAGCTTCTGCTCACGCCGCGTCTCGACATAGACGTAGCTGCGCTGCAGTGTGCTGTCCCGCTGGAGGTGTTTGCGGGTCTCCTGGAGGAACGATGGCTGATCGGGCAGCGGCCGATCCTGTGCAGCCAGCGTGGAGACAGCGATCAGACATACGACACCGAGGCAAACCCGAAACGCTGGCATACACAGCCATTGTAGGGGCATCGCAATAGTCTGACGCTCGCGGCCGCACAGTCGTCTCTCAACTCGAACCACCGCCGGTTTCAGACCAGCGCCCGGGCTGTACCATAGGCCACCAGGGTGCTGCTCTCGTTGTCGAAGTTGCCTGTGGCTCGATACACTCACGAGACAATGAGCGAAATAGGCCACCGTGTTTTCGGATGCTTGTTCTTTGCAACAGTGATGTGTGCGGCAACAGAAACCGCGTGGGCGCAGCCACCGGCGGCCCCCGCCGGACCTCCGCCGCCGCATGAAGGCACCGCTGAATTCTCGTTCGTCGGCACGAGTGGCAACTCCTCCACGCAGGCCATCGGCCTCGGCGGAGAGTTCACGCTGCGGCGGGCGCCATGGAGCTACAACACCAAACTGGCCTACGTACGCAACGAATCGGAGGATGTGCTGACGGCGGAGTCGTTTGCGGCGCGGTTCGAGGCATCGCGGACGCTGAGCGACCGCTTAGGCGCGTTCGGCCGCTACACGTTCCTCCGCAATACGTTTGCGGGAATCGACCAACGGAATTCCGTCGCCGGCGGATTGGAATACATGCTCATCCGGCCCGAGCCGCATCGCCTGAAGGTCAATGCGGGCGTCGGCTATGCCAACGAACAGCGCGTCGTCGCAGAAGATCTCTCGACGGCAGAGTTCGTCACCGGCGCGGCCTACAAATGGACACTCTCGCCGACTGCGGAGATCAACGACGACTATGAGTTCACCGTTTCATTCGATGAGGCGAGCGACTGGCGGACAGCGAACATCGCGGCCGTGACGGCGAAGCTGACGACGATACTTGCGCTGAAGCTCTCCAACATCGTCCGCTACGTGCACGCGCCGGTCGCCGGATTCGAGACGACGGACACCATCACCTCCATCGCGCTGGTCGCGAAGTTTTAGACAGGTCGTTTACAGAATTCGACCCGACCAGATCTGAGTGAAGCGGATATCAACAACCGGCGCGACTTCGGTCGCGCTGACGGTTGCAAACTAAAGCAAATAAACGTTTTAGCGTGTCGGACAGGTTTACGTTCCATCACGCAACCGAATTGTCGAGCCGCCTTGCGCTTTTTCGGCCGGAACTTTCGTGTAGGTGCGGCCGACGCACGAGCGCTGACAATTCTCGCTGTAAGGCTCGCTTTACAGATCGCATACCGAAGACACGCCTAACCCTTCCCCTCGGCGCCGGGATAACACACTCTAACGATTAGCAGAGCAACGACTTAGACGTTTCTGTGCAAACTACGGTCAGGAATGGCCCTTTAGTCGCACTACTCAGCCGTCGGACAGGTCGGCGGCATGGGCATGAAGGTGCGGCTGGCGTTGAGGTGGACAGGGGGAGACCAATGGGACGTATACGAACGATCGCGATTCCGACGGCATTCGTGCTGGCCTTCGGAGTTGCCACCGCCAGCGAAGCCACTCCAATCGTCGGATCTCTGTCGAAGACGGGATGTGACATTCCAGTGAACGTTGCCGGGACGCAAGCCAACAGTGATGTCGCTACAGGCATCAACTTCACAGACCTCGTTCCTGGAGGGCTCTTCCCTGTCTGCGCCGCCGACGCATACGGAGACCCCGGCGTTTTTGGTATCAATGCGGCAACCGGCGATTTCGCTGTTGTGCTCGGGCAGCTGGGTTCGGTGAGCGACTTCCAATTTGGGGGCCCACTTCCAACCGAGACTTTGGGCACTTTCAACCAGTTCACATTCACGGCGACGGGGATTTCTGACCTGGTGCAAAGCTACAACGGTACAACTGGAAAGATCGACTTCAAGCTGACGGGATTTTTCACGTCGAGCCTTCCGGGTTTTGACCAGACCCCAGGCGAGGCCATCTTCACTCTCAATCAGTCAACGTCCGGGTCGCAATCGACTTTCACTTTCTCGTCGTCGCAGGCCACTGTCCCGGAGCCCGGTTCTCTGCTGTTGCTCGGCAGCGGACTTGTGGGAGTCGTCACCGCGTTACGTCGTCGGCGTCAGAGATAAAGCCTTCAAGCCTTCTTCCCCCGGAAGGGCGCGAGGCTCCCCCCGCGCCCTTTTTTCTGTACCTCGAAGCTTCCTCGCTGCCTCGCGTCCGGGGAGTGGTACCCTTCCAGTCTGTAGCCACGAGATATGAGCAACTGTCGTGCGATGGTTCCTGTGACGAAGATCTGCCAGGCCTGTGGCGCCGAGTTCGCCTGTCTCGGCGGCTGCTGCTGGTGCAGCGACGTCACGATCAGCGCCGCGACGCGCGAACGCCTGACCGCGCAGTTTTCCGACTGCCTCTGTCGCGCCTGTCTGGAAGCCGCCGCCTGCCTTCCGGCACATGTTGTGCCTGCCAAAGACGCCGCGCGCTGATTGCCGTCGTTCATCCTCGCAAATCGGTGCGCTGCTGGCCGAAGTCATGACATCTCGTGGCTTCGGCCGCACTTTCTGCGGGAGCCGCTACCGCGTGGCCCGGCTTTCTTGTTCGCCGTAGCGCCCCGCGCACAGGCGGAGGTCGGACCTACTGCTTCTGCCAGACGGCAACCGATAGCACGGTGCCACTGTCGTCTTTGGTGCGCAGCGTGAGCGTGTCGCCCGCCACTTCCCAGTAGCGCGGACGATTTGTGTCGAGCGGGTGTGTCGCCGGCCGCACCGCCTGTTGTCCCTCGAGCGTATAACTGAGGGTCTTTGTCGTCATGTCCACCAGCGTGCGCCCGGTCGTCGAGACGACGCCATTGGGTGCAGGGATGCCGATCCGCTCGAACAGGCCCGCGGTGGCGGGGTCGAGGCGTAGATCGACCGTCATGTTCGCGAAGTTGTCGTAGGTCAGCACGCCCGATCCCTTCACATGAATGACCGGCGCGTTCGGCGGAAACAGGTCCATCGACAAGAGCGCCCAGCGGCCCTGCAGGAACTGGCGCGCCGACGCCGTGGTGCCGGCGCCGCTGTCGACCTTGCCAACGGGAAGCGGACGCTGACGCGGGGCGGAGGCACAGGACACGCATCCGACGAGCGAGCACACCATCGCGATACGATGCCAGCAGTGGGTCTTCATCGAGATCTCCTCGCCGAGACCAAGGGCAAAACCGGCACCAACGAACGCGTCGCATCGACACGCTGAAATACGCAGTTACTTGTTCGGGGTCACGCTCGACCGTGGGAAACGGAGGCCTGAGGGCGAAGGCCTCTACGGCCTCAGTGCTGTCGTTCTTCTCTTGGGCCTTGCGCCTCCACCGCAGACACCTGGGTCTCGCTCTGGCGCATCATCTCGATGAACGACCGCACGAGCGCGGGGTCGAATTCGGTGCCCGAACGTTCTTCGAGGTAGGCAAAGACCGCGTGCGTCTCCCAGGCGTCCCGATACGGACGTCTGGTTCGCAGCGCGTCGAACACGTCGCAGACGTGCACGAGACGGCTGGCGAGGGCGCTCGGGCGACAGTAATACGGCGTGGGATAGCCGCCTCCGTCCAGCATCATGTGATGTTCGTAGGCAACGACGGCTGCGAGATCGAGCGCCTCGTCGCTCTCCATGATCAGGCGCGCTCCGTCGGCCGGATGGCGCGTGAACATGGAGCGTTCCTCGTCGTTCAGCTTTCCCGGCTTGGTCAGCACGGCGATCGGAATGCGGACCTTGCCGATGTCGTGCAGCAGCCCGGCAACGCCGAACGCGCGCACCTCCTTCTTCGTGCAGCCGACTTTCTCGGCCAGCCCCATGGCCAGCACCGCGACGTTCAGCGAATGCGTGGTGGTGTACTGGTCGAATTCCTTCAGCTGCAACAGCGGCAGCACCATGCGCCGGTCGCCGTGCATCGCCACCGACAGCGAGCGCACCACCGCTTCCGCCTCGAGCAGCGGAATGGCGCCACTGAGCTGTACCTCCTGCTGCATCCAGAGCAGCGTCTCGACCTCGTCGCTGAGCGAGGCGTCGAGGGGGGCGACGACCTCGGAGGCGGTCCGCTGATGCGACTGCCCCTGCACGCCGACGGCGCCGAAGCGAATACCGAGGGCACGCATCTGCCGGTTCTCGGCCGTCACGGCCGACAACGTGACCCGCGCCAGGATCTCCTGCAGGAACGCTTCGAACTCGTCGCGGCTGACCTCGCGCTCGAACTCGAGACGTTGGATGCCGACGGCGGCCAGCCGATTGCCCCAGTCCCAGTCCTTGAAATCACGCAGCGGTTCCCGGCCGTAGACGACCTCGCCGTCGAGAAACGTGAATGATCGGCCACCCGTGCCCGTCAGGTTGCTCAGCGACTGATACGCGCCGTCGATGGCGCGCTCGCGCGACGGATGGCCCTCGGGATAGAGCGCCATGACGGCGATCGCCTGTGCGAACGAGTGCAGGAAGATGGCCGGGTCGTTCATGCGCGTGCGACCGCCCTGCGCAGATCGGTCACGAACGATCGCCGTGCCAGCGCCAGAAAGCGATTCGCTTCCTTCTGCGTCGACCACACATCGGTGAGTGCGCGCAGCGCCTCGATGACGACGGGCGACGGCGCCGCCAGCTTGGGCCGGCCGAGGAGCGTAGTGCCGCCGTGTACCAGGCCGAGCAGCGCCTCGAGCGCATGCCGGTGGCGCGATTTTCCCAGTGCGCGGACGGCATGAATCCGCAGTTCCTCGCTGACGCGCGGGCTGTTCGCCAGCGCGGCCAGCAGCGGCAGCAGCGCGGGCGGACAGTTGACGTGCGCAGCAACGAGGCCAAGCCTGATGATCCGGGGCTCGCCGTCCTCGAGTGCCGCACGAATCGCCGCTTCGCGCTGCGCCGGTACGTTCATTTGCAGCGAGAGCGCCTGGTAGCGAACGCGCACATCAGGATGCTGCACCCACCAGTCGCAGGAAAAGCCGGCCGGCACACGGCGGAGGCGCTCGAGCAGCAACAGCAGGTTGCGCTGCACATACCAACGGCTGTCGGCCAACCTGTCCGTAATCAGCGGGCTCACGTCCAGCGTCGTCCGCGTCAGCCGGTCGATCAGCTTGCGCCGCGTTGCGCGGCTGTCCGAGGCGATCAGCGCGTCGAGCATCTCGGCGTAGCCGTCGAGGGAAATCGACGGCAGCAGCACGTCGATCAGCTCGAAATCGATCGGGTCGCGTGACAGCAGGGCGCAGATCGCTCGTCGTCCACCGAGTTTCCTCTGAATGGTGTCGGCGATCCCGGCGGATCCGGAGGGCGGCGTCGAAATCAACGCGCGCAGGTCACGGATGGCACCGGCATCGATGGCGCGATCGATCGCGCGTTCCACGATCGGTCCTGCCCCGCCAACCTCGAGGCTGATCTGCACGACGCGCAGCGGATCCGCATCGTGCTCCGATTCGTGAGCCGTCTGTCGGGTGCTGCCCGAACCGCCGCTGGTGGCCAGATGCTGCAGCGTCTTCGAGTAGGCGTCGGGAGTCGGGTCCGCGAGGTTCCACCCCGTCAGCAGCTGTTCCACCTGTTCGCGCAGTGCCGCGTCAGCTATGGGGCGGGCGTGCTGCCGGCCGGCTTCGGCGTGCGTCGCCAGCTTCGACAGCATGCGCAGCAGGCCGTGGGAAATCGTCTGCTGACTGGCGTCGGCGGCGGCCTTGATGATCTTGATGACCGAGTCGATGGCCATGCCGCTCGTCGCGCCGCGCACGAACGCGCGGCGCTGCGCGATGTCGCCGCCCATCGCCAGCAGCCGCTGCAGCGTCTCGGGCTGCAGCGCGTCGATGAGGCGGGCGGTGCGGCGGCGCAGCGGCGCCTGGTCGCCGCCATGGGCGGCCTTCAACTCTTCGGCAATCTGCAGCAGATATCCGACGATCACCTGGTCGTAGGCTTCCGCACCCGTGTAATCGTCGATGGCCCTGGCGACGGCCACAGGATCGGTGACTGTCGCCCTGTCCGATTCGCTGGCTTCGACCGCCATCGCGGCGTTGGCGAGGCCGATCCACAACTGCGCCGCGTGGCGATCCAGTTGATCGTCGGTGTCCGTGCCCGGTTCCTCGTCAACCAGTTCGAGCCGCTCCAGCGTCAGTGGGTGCAACCGCACGTGCGGCCATTCGCTCCGCTCGGATGGATCGAGACCGATGGGTCGGACTCCCCCACCGACTTCTTCGGCGAGCAGGTGAATGGCACCGCTGATCTCGCTGCTCTCCACGCCGGGCAGGATGCTCATGGCACCGAGCCGATGCTGATGCAGCGCTTCCGCCAGCCGTCGCAGCACTGGCTGGTTGGGATCGGTGGCGACGCCGTCGATGATCAGCTGATGGCGAGCGACGCCAAAGGCGAGCATCGGTCGATCCTCGAGCAGGCGCAGCGCGCGCTCCTTGACGCGAATGGCCGCCGGCTCCAGCGAGGGATGGCCGCTCGGATACATCGTGTGTTTGTGCAGGGCGATCGAGAACTCCACGAGGAACGCGTTCAGCTCGTAGGACAACGCCGGGCGCACGACGGTGGAGGCCAGGGCCGACACGACTGCTCTCTACAGCGAAGGACTCGCCGACAGACAGCCGCACCGCGGTGCAGGTTCACACAGGATCACAAACATGGGCACTGCTGCGACTGCAGAATCCATACCCCGCAGCCCGCAATTCACCCGTGAATGGAGACCCGGCGCGCCCGCGCAGCGCTGTGCCGCCCGATGCAACTGCGAGTGCGCGCGCGGCGCCGATCAGGATCGGCGAGGATCTGCCGTACAGGTTTCCTGAGCGCAGCCAGAACTTCTGACGATCGCTACTACCGTCCTGCTGTCGCGCTGCGGAACACACACGACAGAATTGATGAGGCAGCCGTTCTGTTTCCGCTCATTGATTGCAGTCAGCATGCAGCGCTGTACTGGCGATGTAAGCTCTGTGGAAATCGTGTGGATGCCGTGTGCAAATCTTGTGGAAAAGGTGTGCGCAGAAATTTTTTTCGCGCGCAAACCGGCCTACTCTCGCGCGCTGACACGACACGCGCTCGGCTTCGCGCGTGACTTCGCTTGTGCCCGGCGAGGGCACACGTAGAATCCACATCTCGTTCTAACCAACCAGTTTCGACCCGCGGAAGACGACAGCCGCGGATCGCTCTGCCACGATGCGGAGGTACGGTGAACGCATTAATGCTCGACGACCCAGGGTTGGTCGCAACGCGCCCGGCGGCCACGCCGGTGTGGCCGTTCAACGCTGACAACACCGTCAGCAGCGCCGATTCGTGGTTCAGCGTCCTCGATCAGCGAGGATTCACGGTCGGAAAGAAATTGTGGACCGCCGAAGTCGTCGGCGTGCACATCGTCGGTCTCGATACCTGGATTCAACTCGAGTTTTCAGGAGATCGCCAACGGTCGCTGCTCCTCCGGGTCGGGCCCGGCACCGGAGTCGGCGCGGCGATCGACGCCATCCACGCCACACTCCTTCGCCGCAGCGAAGACTAAGGCGGTTTATCCGTTCACCCGCGGTCCTTGGTCCGTGGGCCTTCGTGCTTGGTCCGGTCCTGGTCCTTGGTCGTCCTTGGACGCTGGTCCTTGGTCCGTCCGTGGACCTTGGTCCGAAGTCCGTCGCGGCTTGGCCGGAGCAGCGCGAGAAGACGCTACGAGCCAATACGTACGGCGACGCCGGCGGCGAATCGCCATACCGACGGCACGTCGTCGATGTGTTTGAAGTAGCGGAAGTCGCCTCGAAAATAGGTTGACCCGTTCAGCGGATATGTCACGCCGGCGCCGAGGTTGAAACCGAACTCCGTGGTGCTGAAGTCCAACGGCGGAGCGGTCTTCACTTCGCTCGAGTACTTCCCGACGCCGAGGCCGGCGGCGAGGTACGGCGTCAGCACATACGGCGTGTTGACGAAGTAGAGAATCGAACCGTGCACGGTGGTCAACGACGTGTCGACATCGACGTTGCCGGGCGAGATGTCGAGCACGTGACCGAGCTCGCCCTCCACGGCGAGGGCGGAGGTCAGCGGAAAGGCCGCCGCGCCAGCCAGCGCCAGTGACGAGTTCCCGTCGGCATCAATCGCCAGTCCCAAGGCTCCGGACAGCAGCCAGGTATCCCGTTGCAGCGGCGGTTGCGCGTGTGCCGCATCGGGCGCTCCCATCAGCAGAACAGCTGCAAGAATAGCCACAGGAGCAATAGCAAAACGCATCGTCACGTCCTTTTCGGTGAAGGCCGGGGCATAGGTCGGCCCGGAGCAATTCAGACTTCAGGATTCAGAATGCAGAATTGGACGGTGAAACCGACGCACGCGTTCATCGCTGCATTCTGCATTCTGCATTGAGAGTGGCCAGCCGCTACCAACCGATCTTCCGGCCGCGATTCTGCTCGTCGAGCCACGCTTTCAGCGGAGCGAAGTAGTCGGCGATAGCCGAGGCGTCCATCTCGCGCTGGCCGGTCAGCGCCTCGAGCACGTCAGGCCAGGGGCGCGACGCCCCCATCGCCAACGCGGCCTTGAGGCGATCGCCGGCCGCCTTGTTGCCGTAGATCGAGCAGCGGTGAAGCGGGGTCGTGCAGCCTGCGGTCTTCGCCAGCGCGCGATGAAACTGGAACTGCAGCACCGCAGCCAGGAAATAGCGCGCGTAGGGGGTGTTGTTCGGCACGTGATACTTGGCGCCGGGATCGAAGAACTCCTCACCACGCGCGGCCGGCGCGTTCACACCCTGGTATTTCTGCCGCAGATCCCACCAGGCGGCGTTGTACTGGTCCGGCTTGACTTGACCGTCGAACACCCGCCACCGCCACTGGTCGATGACAAGGCCGAACGGCAGGAACGCCAGCTTTTCGAGGGCGCGGCTCAGGAGCAGCGGAATGTCGCCCGAGGCATCCGGGGCGCGGTCGATCAGCCCGATCTTGACCAGATATTCGGGTGTCACCGAGAGCGCGATGGTGTCGCCGATCGCCTCGTGGAAGCCATCGTTGGCGCTGTCGCGCAGGATGACGGGGAGATTACTGTAGGCGCGTTGGTAGAAGTTGTGTCCGAGCTCGTGATGGATGGTCGTGAAATCCTCTTCCGTCGGATCGATGCACATCTTGATGCGCACGTCGTCGACGCTGTTGATGTCCCACGCGCTGGCATGGCAGACGACCTCCCGATCGCGCGGCTTCACGAACAGCGACCGCTCGTAAAACGTCTTCGGCAGCGGATCGAAGCCGACGGACGTGAAGAACCGCTCGGCGATCCTCGCCATCTCGACCGGCTCCACCTTGCGCTGCTTGAGGATGGCGTCGAGCGGCACCGCCTTCGTCATACCGGCCGGGGCCACGAGGTCGTACACGTTCGTCCAGTCCTGCGCCCAGATGTTGCCCAGAAGGTAGGCAGGAATCGGCCCCTCCGCCGGCACCTCGTTACCGTATTTCTCGTGCAGCTTCGCGCGCACGTGCGCGTGCAGGGACAGGTAGAGCGGCTGCAGCTGACTCCACAGCCGATCGAGCTCCTTGCCAAAGGCATCCGCCGGCATGTCGTAGCGGGAGCGCCACATCGCGCCCGTATCGGCGAAGCCGACTTCCTTCGCACCCTCGTTCGACAGTTCGACGAAGCGGGCGTAGTCCTGCTTCATCGCCGGACCGATGCTGTGCCAGCCTTCCCAGACCTCGCGCAGACGCTTCGGGTCGCGGTTCTCGGCCATGATCTTGGTGACCGCCTCGACGTCGAGGCAGTTCTCCGACCCTTCCGCGCCCGGCGGGCAGTACTTGCCTGACCCATACGCCGCGGCCATGCGCGACGAGATCGTCGTCAACTCCGTCGTTTTCTTCGGATCGGCGGGCGCGGCCATCGTCATCGTGTTCTTCAGCACGGTCAGTTGACGGCGCTCCTCCGGCGTGCCCGCATCCGACGGGAATCGCGCGGCGCGCTTGGCGTAGTCCGTGCTCGCGTTGACATACGCTTCGTCGGCCCGAGCCGAGATCTTCTGGGTGTCAACGGTGATGTAGGTGCCGAGCACCCAGCCGGCCTCGTTGGCCTCGTTGACCAGCTTGAGCAGCTTCCCGTTGGCCTCGTCGAGGAAGTCCTTCACGTTGCTGGTGTCGCCCGTGCCTCCGGTCCCCGGGGCCTCGGCGCGGCGACAGCCGGCACTGACAGCAACCGCGCACGCCAGCACGGCTATGGCGAATCGTCGAGTCATCATGCGGGAATGATAAACACAAGGCGCCGGTCGGTGCGAGTGAACCTCGACGTCGTCTGCCTAATCGACGATTGGCTTCTCGGCGCGGTCGATGACCAACGTGTCCACCGCGCCGCGCTCGGGTGTTGGCTAAGATCGGATGATGTCGGCCCTTCATGACGAGACGGAAGTCATCCGCACTGCCGAGCAGCTTGCGACCCGCCTGACCGGCACCGAGCGGTCATTTGCAGCCGCGCGCCAGCACGTCGAGGCGGAATACCTTGCCCTCCTCAACGCCATCAAGGCAACGCACGAACGCTTTGCGTTCGACCGCGACGGACGGCCCGGCGCGGTGAAGGCGGTGCGAGAAGCGCTGCCGGCGATGGAACGCGATGTCTTCGACGCAGTGCTCGAGGACCACGCCTGCGAGCTTGCCGCAGTCGAAGAAGCCCTCTATCAGTTGGCGCGCGCGCTGGCACGGCTGCCAAGGTAACGGCGGCCTGGCAAGGGTGGCAGCGTGGCGCCGAGGACCGCAGACACGACCAGCGCCGCCACGAATACCCATAGCGCCGCCTGCTGCCGCGCCGCCGCGCCGGCGCCAGGTTCGAGGGCAAAGCTGAGGACGGCGGTTCCGGCGATGGCGCCGAGGTAGCGCAGCATCGAAACGGTCGCCGACGCGATAGCACTTTGCTCTTGAGGAACGGCGGTGATTGCGGAAGCATTTGCCGGCCCGGTTGAGAGACCCAGTCCCAATCCGACGAGCAGAAGTCTCGTCCCGACCTGTCGCGCCGACGCAGCTGCCGGTAACGCACTGAGCGCGATCACACCGGCCGCCGCGATGAGTCCACCAGTCGCGGTAACGGCCTTGACGCCTACCCATTCGACCAGCCAGCCGCCAAGAGGAGAAATCGCAGCCATGGTCAGGGTCATCGCGATGATAGCCACACCGAGCCCCGTGTCCGTACCTGCGCCACCGCCAAACAGGAACGGGACCTGGATCAGCAGCGAGTACATCGCCAGGTTCTGCGTGGCAATCACGCCGGCGCCGGCGGCGAAGGCGCGGTTGCGGAACAGTGCGACGCCGAGCCAGGAGAATCGCCGGTTCGCATTCGCTGCCCGCTCGTCCGGGACCGGCGGCTGCAGCAGCCACGAGATCAGCAGAAGGGGAAGATTGATCACGAACAGCGAGCGCCATCCGAAGTGATCGGCCATGAACGCGCCGATGGCCGGCCCAATGGCGGCGGCGCCGCCCATCACCGCGCCCATCACTCCGAACGCGCGGGCCCGTCGTTCGGCCGGAACCGCGACGCGAAGCAGCGCCATGGCGGTCGGCACGATCAACGCACCGCCGACGGCCATCAGCAAACGACCGGCGACGACGGCGAGGAGCGACGGGGCAACGACGCCAGCCGCCGCGCCACAGCCGAACATCCAGCGTCCCCACGTCAACGCACGGGCGTATCCGATCCGATCGGCGAGCGTCCCGGCAGGCAGTTGCGCGACGATCGTGGCGACGAGATAGCCAGTGACCACGAGGACGGTCACCGTCGCCGCCGGTTCACCGAACTCCCTGCCCAGTGCGGGCAGCGCCACGGCGACCATCGTCGAGTTGAGGGGTGTCAGCGCCGCCCCGAGCGCGGCCGAGGCGAGAACCGACCCGCGCCTCACGCGCCCGGTCGCAGCGTCGTGATTGGACGGCACTGAAGGAGGTATATCGCGTCGTCAGGACCGAGCGCCCACTCGATATCGAGGTCAGGACCCCACACCCGCCGGCAACGTTCGGCCAGATCGTGCAGGGCCGCGAGGTGCGGGCTTGAAATGCACGGCACCGGCCGTAAGGCAGCGTCAACCGGCAACTCCATGGTGCCGTCGCCTTCGTCGTACCAGATCTTGAGGTCCTTGTCGCCCGGCAGGAACTCGAGCACGTCGCCGCGCGGGCTCAGGCGCGCACGATCCGGAACGACCATCCCGTTGACGACGGCTTCCCCAAGTCCCCAGGTGGCTTCGATCAGGCGCTCGTCTGCACCGGTCATCGGGTGGCGTGTAAACAGCACGCCCGCCGCCACCGGCTCGACGAGAAGTTGGATGACAGCGGCGATCCGCGGAACTGCCGGCAGGCCTTTCCGCCGCCGGTACGCGAGCGCCGACTCGGTTCGTGCCGATGCCCAGACGCTATGCACGGCCGTGTGCAGGTGTGTCCGTCTGACATTCAACTTGGTCACGTGCTGTCCGGCAAAGCTTGCGTCCGCGGAGTCCTCTCCAATCGCCGACGAACGGACGGCCAGTCGCCCCTCCGGTACGTGCGCGGACGCAACGATCGTCTCGATCGCGACCGCATCACCGGCGGCAACGCGTTCGACGAGAGCAGCGCCAGCAACGACGCCGTGTGGAACCGGCAAGCCGGCGCGAAGGGCAGCTCCAAGACTGACCGCCTTGCCACCGAATGCGGATTCCTCGGCGGCTTCGACGAGCGGCACTAAGCGATCGTCCATACCTCGCCTGTCCCGCCATCGACACGGACGCGCATCCCGGTCTTCAGCTTTGCGGTGGCGCCGACGCAGCCCACGACCCCTGGCAGTCCGTACTCGCGCGAGACGATCGCGGCGTGACTGAGAACGCCGCCGCGCTCGGTGACGAGCGCGCCGATGAGCGGCAGCACCACGTTGAACGTCGAACCGGTCGACGATGCAACGAGGACTTCGCCCTGTTGCACGGCCGGCAGCTCCTCCACGTCGCGAATCACCCGCACGGGACCTTCATACACCCCGGGACTGACGCCGAATCCCTTCAACTGCTCGGTCGCCAGTGGTGCCGCGTCTTTCTTGTGCACCTCATCCTTCCGGTGCACGTCGAAGATGAGGCTCAGGATCAGCATCGTGATGCGCTGCATCCGCGCGGCGGCTGGAGGCAGCCATTCGGCCGGTGGTGGCGGCGGCGGTTCGAAGCCCAGAGTCGGTGGGGCGGCGGTGATCGGTGTCTCGCGTCGCCAGCGGGCCCGCTCGGCGAGCTCCGCTGCCGACGGACCGGGGCGACCCTCCAGAAGGGAGACGATTTCTTCCGGCGTCGCGTCCACGAGATCTTCCGCATCCGTCAAACGGCCTTGCGACACCAGACGGTCCCCGGCTGCCAGAATTGCCCGCCTCATGAGACCGGTGGCCATCGCATCGCCGTAAAACACGCGTTCATCCCGTACGCGGTAGACGCGCTGTGCCTCGGAGAGAAGATCGTCGAACCGTGCGCGGTGCGCCTCCGGCACGCGTTCACGTATGCGCGCCAGCTCCTGCTCCGCGGCCGAACGGCGCCTGGTCTCATCCCCGGTCAGTGCAGCCCGGACCACGTTCAGGATCATTTCCGGGTGCTCGCGGGCATGGCGATCTGCCACGTCGTAGCCGCCCAGAATCCGGAGGCCGACGACATCAACATAGGCGCGCATGGCGGCGCCCACGGCATCCGGACGCGCCTCCAGGTGGGCGAAGACGTCGGCATCGGCCGAGCCGGACGTCAGAACCGTCAGTGCGGCGGGCGTCTCGAGCAGTGCCCGGCGCAATTCGCCCAACTCCTGGACTGCGCCGGCAGACACTGGCGACAGCCCTCCCATTGCACGCAGCAGCTCGCCTGCCGGCAATCCTGTCCATTCCATCGCGTGGATCAGGAAGTCGCCGACCGGCAGCAGCGCGCAGAAATTCAACCGGTGATGCGTGAATATCGCCTCGCGCAGCAGGTCGGTTGCGCGGCGCACATGATCGGCGAGCTGGGCGTCGGTCACGGATGCCAGGTCTTCGGACTGAAGCGCGCGGCCGCGGGACGTCAGACTCGGGCGCACCTCGCGATCCCACCGCTCGACATCCTTCCGCCACAGCCGGTCGCGAAACGTCGCGGCCGCGCGTCGCGTCCGTCGTCTGATCTCCGGATGGACACGGCACAGCACCTTGAAAACGAGTTTCGGCGGCGGCCCCTGCGATCCTTTCGGCGCACCGACTGCGCGCGCCGCCGTGTAGATGAAACGGTTGATGACGGCGACCTCCAGGTGATCGAGCAGCAGACCGTATGTGCGCGAGCCTTCCTTGAAGCCGGCCATCATGGCGTCCGGAAAGACGGCCGCCGTGAAGATCGATGGCGGTCGCGAGAGATGTGTCTGTTCCAGTTCCCACGCGCCCGGGGACGGTGGCTTGAAAGAGGACGCAGGGAGAACCGTTGGCATGAAATGAAAGTGTCGCGGTTTATGAGAGATGTCGCGAAGACGTGTAGCCGGATCAGACAGTAACGCAGTCAGGGGGCTGGCGCCAGTACGGCGAGAACGAGGAGACGATCGGAGCCGGTATTGCGGATACCGTGGGCTACGCCCTCTGGCGCCACCGCCAGGTCGCCCGCCCGCAGCGTCAACTGACGTCCCTCGAGCAGGAGGAGGCCGTCACCCTCCAGCACGTAATAGAGCTTGTCCATCCCTTCATGCGAATGGAGTTCATGTGTCTGCCCTGGCTCGAAGGCGTTCAATCCGATGAGCAATCTCGAGGATTCGAACAGCGTCGCCTTCCCCATCTTGTCCGGGCGCCACTGGGCATAGCGGGCTGGCTGGATAACGGTCGGATGGTCCATTGATTGCCTCGGTGAAAGAGAGGTGCGGCGTGTCCCCCACTTTTCCACGGTTTGGTCGCTGCCGCCACAAAAAGGTTGGGCTGGGTCACTCGGACGGTAGCAAAGGGCAGGCAAAGAACGGCACATCGTTTGAACCTATGTTGCGCCGGACCTGCGAATGAGGATGCGCAAACCTATTTCAGACGCTGAGGCACCTTCCACGCGATCCGAACTGCATCAATGGGTGCGGCAGCAGTTCCACCTTGGAGCTCAGCAGGAGCAGACGTTGCTCGACGCCATCGACAACGTGTTCCTGACGCACGAGCGCCTGTGGCAGCAGTCGAAACAGGAAGCCATTCAGGCCGTGTCGGCCGGCTTCACCGAGCGCATGAACAAAATGCGCGAGGAGTTGTCGGCCCGCGATGCCACCGTCAGCAGCATCTCGAAATACTTCGAGGAACTGGTTGCCGATCTGACCGATCGCGTGCACCGCGATCCGAAGACGCGACTGATGAACTTCCGCAGGTTCATCGAACAGCTCGAGGCGTTTCTCGCCCTCGAACAGCGCGGCCACTGGAGTGCGGTCGGACTCGTCGACATCACCTCGTTCAAGTGGTACAACGACACGCTCGGCCACGCCCTCGGCGATCACATCATCGACCGCGTCGCCCGGCTGTTGCGCGAACAGATCCGGTCCGACGACCTGATCGCGCAGGAGAGTCCGGACCTCCGTGTGGCGCAGGAGCTCCACGCGCGCTTCGGCGGCGACGAGTTCTGTTTCCTGATTCCCGAGCTCGATCATCCCAACGACGCGTGGATCATTGCCGAACGCTTCCGCGAGGCAGTCGAGCGATTCGACTGGACGATTGAAGACGCACGGCTTGCGCAAAAGCCGGTTCGCGTCGATGTCGGCGTCGTCGTGTTGAGACTTGGCAGTGTCGGCGAGCGCCGTCCGATTGCACGGCAGCTCGCCCATGACCTGCTCGCGCGCGCCGACAAACTGATGTACGAAGCCAAGGGTACGCGCGCCGGACAGGTGCATCGCGTCGGCGTGCGGATTGAGAACGGCGTGCTGGTCGAAGCGCCGCCCGACGATCTGCTCGAAGTCGCCGCGGCTCACTGAGGCCTAAGGCCGAAGGGCCAAGGCCTAAGAGAAGAACGAAACCCCACTGGAAGGCCGACGATCCGAGGCCTGACAGATCAGCGAATCAGTTGAAATCGCTATGCTAAAGTTAGTGATTCGCGCCATCGTGCGTTTCACTTCGGCCTTCGGTGCACTTACTTGGGCCTTCGGCCTTCGGCCGTGGGCCTCGTTATGGCGGGTGTAGCTCAGGGGTAGAGCGCCTGACTGTGGCTCAGGAAGTCGCGGGTTCGAAGCCCGTCACCCGCCCCATTCTTAGGCCTAAGGGCGAAGGCCTAAGGCCTAAGTCGTACATCCCACCACGCAGAAACCGCGAGATTTTACAAATCCGCGACGAACCATTTCGCATTGAGCGCGTCCAACTTGAGTAACTAAACGCGCGGAGCGGTGTTTCTAAGAATGTGGGCCGCGTGGGACGCGCCGCTCCCCGTCAGCCGGCCGCAGCGGGTTGCTCCATACAGGTGAGAGAGGTGTAAGCCGCACGCCTCGTTAGGCGTGTGCACGCTGGTCGTGTGTCGCATCGGGTCCCCTTGGTCGTTATTCGCGAGAAGGAGGGCATTGCATGGGAGGAGTTATCCGGTCCGCCACGGTGGCTGCAGCTCTCTCGGGCAGTGTCTTCGCCGGGGTCGTTTTCAGCGACCAGCGTTCACGTGGCACAGCCTCGGTATGCGCAGACGTGACCACCAATGACCATCTGTCCGGGCCTGCGTCGAATGTTCTCCGTGCCGAAGCGACGCGCATCTGGGCGCGCCACCGCGTAACGGTGTCCTGGTCGAAACCCGTTCCTGTCAATTGCGACGAGGTCGTCCCGATCGTGTTCGACAGCGACAGACTCCGCAGAATCGCCGGCCCAAAACGCGACGATGCGCTGGCGCTGACGGTGTTTTCCGGCCGCTCGCGAATCGTGTACGTGTCCATCGCGCGAGCCTTTCAGCTCGTCGGGCAACTGCGCGAGAGCTCGCCGACGATCTACAGCGATGGCGAACGCGACATCCGCGGCGGCATCCTGCTGGGGCGCGTCGTCGCACATGAACTGGGTCATGTGCTGTTGACGACCACTGCGCATTCCACGACCGGATTGATGCGGGCGATATACGGCACGGGTGACGTGCTTTCAGCGGACGAGAGCACCACGGCGCTCTCATCGTCCGAGCAAGGCCGACTGGCGCTCCGCTTCTCGCTCACGGACGCACCAACCGTTCTGGCGCAGGGGCGCTGACCGCGCGGTATTCACATTGCAACGAGCCATTGGTTGGAGGAGCCATGGCAAAACGCAAGGCGGCGTCGAAACGCGAGCTCATCGACACTGGCAGCGATAAGCGGTACGTCCGCCGCTCGGGGAGCGGACGCTTCAAGGAATCAGACGACGTCGGGCGCTCGCTGGCGCAGGATCGGCCGCGGCGCGCACGAACACGGGCAAAAAAAGGACAGGGCGACCGCGGCGATCGTTAGCTGCCGTATTTGTCCGGGCCGGGGGCCGTGTCCGGCGACAGCGCGCCCTCGCGCAGCCATTCGATCGCCGCTTCATAGTTTGTAAACATGCGGATGGGCAGACCGTGGTTGTCCGCCAGCGCATGGGCGGCGAGCGCGGCGACATCGAACGTGTCGGGTGTCAGGATGGCACCGCGCGACGGTTCTACGAGCGGCCACACCCGTCGGACGGCGTCCATGATCGCCACCACACCGGCCACGTCAATCGGGGTGGTCGCGCCGCGCAGATCGCGCAGAAACGCGAATCCAGGTTCGAGGTGCGGGTCCTGTTGGATGCGCGCAAGCAGCGCGGCCCAGGCCGACGGCGTGCCGTAATCACCCGTGATGATGACGAGCCGGTTGTCTCGATCGACCGTGTAGTCCAGGGGCACGTTCTGCCCTACCTCTTCTTCCGTGACAGCGCGTCGGCTCCGCCCCCTTCGACTTCGTGTTCGGTCGCCGTCGCCTCGTCCAGCCATTCCTGGTGATCGCTGGGGGGAATGTCGCCACCGGCGAACTGGCCACCGACCGCACCCGGCTCTCGTGTGGTGAGGTTCGTCGGATCGCGTTCGCCTGGAATGGGCTGATGCGGTGGGTGACTGCGGTCTTGTTCGGCCATGTCTGCCTCCGGGTCGGGTCCGAGAATCAATCACAGTTCAAGGCTCGTGCCTTGTGGCAATGCTTTTGAAACCGTAAACCCGTCTATGCGCGTGTGGCCAGGTCAACCGTATCCCCTCGGGGCGACCTGGTCGGGTTTAGGCGTCAATTTCGCGATCTATTCCGCTCACGCAACCGGCGTCGATCTCTGCCTTTTCCAATCGGCGGACGACCCAAGCCCGACCTGTGTGCGGCTGCCAGAGCACACGGATATGGTCTGGCATGGCTATCTCCCCGACATTCGGCCCGGACAGTTGTATGGGTTCCGTGTACACGGTCCGTACGACCCGCACAACGGTCACCGTTTCAACCCCAACAAGATCGTCCTCGATCCGTACGCGCGAGCGATCGGGCGGCCGCTGGTGTGGGACGACTCGAATTTCGGCTACCGCATCGGCGACAGCGAGGCGGACCTGTCGTTCGATGACCGGGACAACGCAGCGTTTGCGCCGCTCGGTGCCGTCATCGACACGGCGTTTACGTGGGGCGACGATCGGCCTCCGCGCACGCCCTGGCACAAGACGGTCATCTATGAAATGCACGTCAAGGGGTTCACGCGACTGCATCCGGGTATTCCCGAGCGCCTGCGCGGAACCTATGAAGCATTGAGCACGGAAGCGGCGCTCGATCACCTGCTGAAGCTGGGCGTGACTGCCGTGGAGCTGATGCCGGTACACTATCCGTCCTACGACCGTCACCTGGTCGAACGCGGCCTGTCGAACTACTGGGGATACAACACGCTCGGTTTTTTCGCACCGTCAACGCGTTATGCGTCCTCGCCCGATGCCGAAGAGTCGGTCCGCGAGTTCAAGCGAATGGTCAAGGCGCTGCACGGCGCCGGCCTCGAAGTGATCCTCGACGTGGTCTACAACCACACCGCGGAAGGAAACCAACTGGGGCCGACGCTGTCGCTGCGCGGCATCGACAATCAGGCGTACTACCGCCTCGTGCCCGACGACCGCCGCTATTACCTCGATTTCACCGGCTGCGGGAACACGCTCAACATGCAGAGCCCGCAGGTGCTGCAACTGATCATGGACAGCCTGCGCTACTGGGTGCAGGAGATGCACGTCGACGGGTTTCGTTTCGACCTGGCGAGCACGCTGGCGCGCGAGCTGTATGAAGTCGATCGTCTCGGCGCCTTCTTCGACATCATCCATCAGGACCCGGTCATCTCGCAGGTGAAGCTGATCGCCGAGCCGTGGGATCTCGGCGCCGGCGGCTACCAAGTGGGCAACTTCCCGGTACTGTGGACCGAGTGGAACGGGCGATACCGCGACGCGATGCGCGCGTTCTGGAAGGGCGAAGACCGCGGCGTCGCCGAACTGGCGACGCGGATTGCCGGCAGCAACGATCTGTACGAGCGCAGCGGTCGCCTCCCCTACGCCAGCATCAACTTCATCACGGCGCATGACGGTTTCACACTGCAGGACCTCGTCAGCTACAACGAAAAGCACAATGAGGCCAACGGCGACAACAACCAGGATGGCGAGTCGCACAACCTGAGCTGGAACTGCGGCGCTGAAGGCCCGACCGATTGCACCGGGATCCGCACTCTGCGGGAACAGCAGAAGCGGAACCTGATGGCATCGCTGCTGCTATCCGTCGGCGTGCCGATGATCAGCGGCGGTGACGAAATGAGCCGCACGCAGCGCGGCAACAACAACGCCTACTGCCAGGACAACGAGCTGAGCTGGACGCATTGGGACCTTACCGCGGAACAGCAGGAGTTCCTCGACTTCACGCGCCGGCTCCTCGCCTTTCGTGCGCAGCAGCCGGTGCTGACGCGGCGCAGATATTTCCAGGGCCGCTCGATTCGCGGCGCGGAGGTGAAAGACATCTACTGGCTCGATCCAAGCGGGCGCGAGATGACCGACGACGCGTGGAACGCGCCGTTCGTGCGCTCGCTTGGCGTGCTGATGGTGGGCGACGCCATCGCCGATGTCGACGAGCGCGGGCGGCAGCTGACCGGTGATACCGTGCTGATGCTGCTGAACGCGCACGATCAGGCGGTGCCGTTCGTGCTGCCTGCCGCCAATGAGGGACAGTCGTGGCTACGGGTGATCGACACGATCAACGCGAAAGCGCCGGACGAGAGCTGGAACGGCGAAGCGCAGTATCCACTGCAGGGACGGACGCTGGCCGTGTTCACGCTCAACGAGGAGCGGCGCGATCGACGCATGACAGATCCGACCGACAAGCGCTAGCTGCGGGTGTCGTCGGCAGCCGTCAACGCGTCGTCGTTGAGCGGCTGCAGCCGGCACTCGACGGCGGGCGCTTCCCGATCAAACGGATCGTCGGCGATCGTGTGTCCGTCACCGTTGACGCCTTTGCCGACGGCCACGATCTGGTCGCCGGGGTGTTGCAGTACCGCCCGGCGGGTCCGCCGCTGGCGCCGCAAGCGGAACCCGCCCCACAACACACGCTGTGGGCCGGGTCCGGCTCAACGAAGAATGCGCAGGACGATCTGTGGGCCGGGTCCGGCTCAGCGAAGAATGCGCAGGACGATCTGTGGGCCGGGTCCGGCTCAGCGCAGAATGCGGCCGACCCGGCATCCTGGATCGAGGTCCCCCTCACCGATCTCGGCAACGACTGCTGGGGCGCCTCGTTCGTCGTCACCGCGCTCGGCGAGTACGAATACACCGCCGAGTTCTGGATCGATCGTTTCGGGTCCTGGCTGAAGGGCCTCATCGCCAAGGCCGACGCCGGTGTCGACGTGGCCAGTGAGCTGCTCGAGGGTGCGCAGTTCGCCGAGGACGCTGTCGTCCGCCTGAAGGCTCAAAATGTGGAATCCGGCGTCAGCCGGACCAGCACTGACGACGACCGACTTCTCGAATTCTGCGACGTCCTGCGCAGCGATCGGCCGCAGAGCGAACGCGTCGCCGCTGCGCGCGATCCGCAGCTCCGGGCGATCATGGAATCGCGTCCCGATCGCAGCGCCGCGACATCCTACGACCGTGCGCTGCGCGTCGTCGTCGACCGCCCGCGCGCGGAGTTCAGTGCCTGGTACGAGATGTTCCCGCGCTCGTCCACCCCTGATCCATCCCGCAGCGCGACATTCCTCGAGGCCGAAGCGCGCCTGCCCGACATCGCCGCCATGGGCTTCGACGTGGTCTACCTCCCGCCCATCCACCCCATCGGGCGCACGCATCGGAAGGGACGCAACAACTCGTTGACGCCTGACGCCGCCGATCCAGGCAGTCCGTGGGCGATCGGCTCGGACGAGGGCGGCCATACCGCCGTCGAGCCCGGGCTCGGCACCCTCGCCGATTTCGATCGGTTCGTGGAGACGGCGTCGCGGCTTGGCCTGGAGGTGGCGCTCGACATCGCCTTTCAAGCGTCGCCGGACCATCCGTGGGTGCGCGAACACCCGGCCTGGTTCAAGCATCGCCCGGATGGATCGATCAAGTACGCGGAGAATCCTCCGAAGAAATATCAGGACATCTATCCGCTCGACTTCGACAGCCGCGAGTCGGTATCGCTGTGGGAAGCACTTCGCGACGTCTTCCTCTTCTGGATCTCGCATGGCGTGAAGATCTTCCGCGTCGACAACCCGCACACGAAGCCGTTCCGTTTCTGGGAGTGGTGTCTCGCCGACATCAGACGCCGGCATCCGGATGCGATCTTCCTCTCGGAGGCGTTCACCCGACCGAAGGTGATGCAGTACCTCGCCAAGGCCGGCTTCACGCAGTCGTACACCTATTTCACGTGGCGCAACAGCGCCGACGAACTGCGCGCGTATCTCACCGAGCTGACGCAGACGGAAGTCGCCGAGTACCTGCGTCCGAACTTCTTCGCCAACACGCCGGACATCCTGCACGAGTACCTGCAGCACGGCGGCAAGCCGGCGTTCGAAGTGCGCCTGATTCTGGCGGCCACGCTGGCAGCGAGCTATGGAATCTACAGCGGATTCGAGCTGTGCGAGAACGTCGCCGTGCGTCCCGGCTCGGAGGAATATCTCGATTCCGAGAAATATCAGATCACGCCGCGCGACTGGAATCAGTCTGGCAATCTGAAGGAACTGATCGCGCAGGTCAACGCGATCCGGCGCGCCCATCCCGCCCTGCAGCACAACGCCACGCTGCGGTTCCACCCGTGCGACAACCCCGCTCTGCTCTGGTTCAGCAAATCGGCGCAGCCCTCGGGGCTTCCGCCGGCAGGCGGAAGAGACACGGTCTTCGTCGTCGCCAATACGACACCAGCATTCCTGCAGCACGGCTGGGTCGAGCTGCCGATCGCCGAGCTCGGTTTGCCGCCCGACGCGACGTATCTGGTGGAAGACCTGCTCGGAGGCGGCACCTACGAGTGGCGAGGGGCGTGGAATTATGTGCGTCTCGACCCGGCACAAGGCATGGCGCACATCTTGGTCGTGCGAGGCCTGAGATGACGACACACCGAGGCACTGAGATCACCGAGATTTCTTTTGTCGGTGCCTCGGTGTATCAGTGGGTCGTGTTTGGTGAACGATGACGGGCAGCGATCCTCTCTGGTACAAGGATGCGATCGTCTACGAAGCGCACGTCCGCGGCTTCTATGACAGCAACGGGGACGGGATCGGCGACTTCGCCGGCTTCACCCAGAAGCTGCCGTACCTGAACGACCTGGGCGTCACCTGCATCTGGCTGCTGCCGTTCTACCCGTCGCCGCTTCGCGACGACGGCTACGACATTGCGGATTACACGTCGATCAATCCGATCTACGGATCGCTCGACGACTTCAAGCGCTTCCTCGATGCCGCTCACGCGCTCAATATTCGCGTCCTCACCGAGCTGGTCATCAACCACACCTCCGATCAGCATCCATGGTTCCAGCGCGCGCGGCGCGCCGCCAAGGGCTCGGCCGAGCGCGACTACTACGTGTGGAGCGACAGCGACACGAAGTACGGCGGCACGCGCATCATTTTTGTCGACACCGAGAAATCGAACTGGACGTTCGACCCGGTCGCCGGCCAGTACTACTGGCACCGGTTCTTCTCGCATCAGCCGGATCTCAATTTCGACAACCCGGCGGTCCTCGACGCGGTCCTCGACGTCATGCGCTTCTGGCTCGACATGGGGGTCGACGCGCTGCGGCTGGATGCGATTCCCTACCTCATCGAGCGCGAGGGCACCATCAACGAGAACCTGCCCGAGACACACGACATCCTCAAGCGGATTCGCCGCGAGCTCGACGCGCGGTACGCCGACAAGGTCCTGCTGGCGGAAGCGAACCAGTGGCCGTCCGACGTCCGCGCCTATTTCGGCGACGGCGACGAGTGCCACATGGCCTTCCACTTCCCGCTGATGCCGAGAATCTTCATGGGCCTGCGGCAGGAAGAACGCCACCCGATCGTCGAGATCATGAACCAGACGCCGGAGATTCCCGACGGCTGCCAGTGGGCGATCTTCCTGCGCAATCACGACGAGCTGACGCTCGAGATGGTCACCGACGAAGAGCGCGACTACATGTACTCACAGTACGCGGCGGATCCGCAGACGCGCCTGAACGTCGGCATCCGTCGTCGGCTGGCGCCGCTGATGGAAAACAGCCGGCCGCGCATGGAACTGATGACCAGCATCCTCTTCTCGATGCCGGGGACGCCGATCATCTACTACGGCGACGAGATCGGCATGGGCGACAACATCTATCTCGGCGATCGCAACGGGGTGCGGACGCCGATGCAATGGAGCAGCGATCGCAATGCCGGTTTCTCGCGCGGCGATCCGGCGCGCCTCTACTTCCCCGTCATCATGGACCCGGTCTACGGGTACGAAGCGATCAATGTCGAGGCGCAGGAGCGATCACCCTTCTCACTGCTCCACTGGATGAAGCGGATGATCGCGCTGCGCCGGCAGCACCCGGTGTTCGGCCGCGGCACGCTCGAATTCGTCCGCACGAACAACCGCAAGGTGCTCACCTACGTGCGCCGGTATCACGACGAGACGGTCCTCTGCGTCGCCAACCTGGCGCGCACGGTTCAACCGGTCGAAATCCCGATGGCGCAGTTTGCCGGTCTGACGCCGGTGGAGATGCACGGCCAGGCCCAGTTACCAAGAATCACGGAGCAGCCATATTTCCTCACGCTCGCACCCTACAGCTTTTACTGGTTTCAGCTGCAGGAAACCGTCGTGCCGGCAACGCTGCGGACCGTTCCGCCGGTCGAGGAGCATCCGGCGGTTCCAGCTCTCTTTGCGGGGGTCGTCTGGGACTCGCTGCTCGACGGCAGCCTGCGGGGCATCGTCGAAAAGCAGGCGCTGGTGCCGTTCATGCAGCGGCAGCGCTGGTTCGGCGGCAAGGCGCGGACCGTCGCCTCCGCGCGCTTTGTCGATTGGGTGACGCTGCGCCGCGGCACCCATCCGGCCTTCCTCAGCATCGTCGAGGTCGCATACGGGGAGGGCGGGACCGAGCGCTACGTCGTGCCGCTGGCAATGGCCGGCGGTGCCGAGGCGGAAGCCGTCGAGCAGCAGTTCGGCCACGCGGTCGTGTCGCGAATCACCGGCGCCCGAAAGGGCCTCCTCTACGACGGCCTGTTCGATGATGGGGTCTGTACTGCGCTGCTGGAGGCTATTCAGCAGAAGCGCGAGATCCGAATGCGGCAGGGAGCCCTTGCCGCCGTTGACGCCGGACTCGGCATCGACCTGGAGGAAACGCCCGCGTCGATTCGCAGGACGGCTCTCGATCAGAGCAACACCTCGGTTCTGTTCGGCTGGCAACTGATCATGAAGATGTTCCGCCGGCTGGAAAGCGGGCTGAATCCGGATGTCGAGGTCGGCGATTTCCTGACCGCACGCGGTTTCAGGAACGTGCCGCCGCTACTCGGCGCGCTCTCCTATGTGGGTCCGGAGGATGCGGCCTCGGTGGTGATGGTGCAGCGGTACGTCCCGAACCAGGGAAGCGCCTGGGACGTGACGGTGGAAGAAGTGGGACGCTTCTTCGATCGCATCAAGACGCTGCCGGCGATGAGCGCCGATCGCGAGGCCGCGCGCGAGTGGCTCCGGCGCGGCGACCTGCCGGCGAACATCGCGGAAGCCATCGGACTCTACCTGGCGACCGCCGAGACGATCGGCCGCCGCACCGGCGAACTGCACGTCGCCCTCGCATCGGCCGACGGCCCGACTCACTTCAGCATCGAGCCATACACGCCGGAGGACCTGATCGCGACCGTTAATCGCATGCGCGAGCACGCCGCCGAACAACTGCGCCTGCTCGACCACGCGATGCCGCGGCTGGACGATCGACGCCGGCAGCTTGCGCTCGACCTCCTCGAGCATCGCGAAGACTTCACCGATCAGTTCCACGCCATCACACGCCTCCGATCGGGCGCGAGCCGCATTCGCTGTCACGGCGACTACCACCTTGGACAGGTGCTCATCGCGGAAGCCGACGTCGTGATTCTCGACTTCGAAGGCGAGCCGGCGCGACCACTGGCCGAACGGCGGGAAAAGTGTTCCCCGCTGCGGGACGTCGCCGGCATGATCCGGTCGTTCAGTTACGCCGCGCTCACCGGTTTGACGGCGGCCACGCAGACGCGGCCCGAGGATGTCGAACGACTGTCACCGTGGGCACAGATGTGGGAGACGTGGGTCAGCGCGGCGTTTCTCCGCGGCTACCGCACCGCGACGGCTGGAGCACCGTTCCTGCCGCGAGACGCCGACGATTTCGACGTGCTCCTGAACGCATTCATCGTCGACAAGGCGCTCTACGAGCTCGGGTACGAGCTGAACAACCGACCCGACTGGGTTCACATTCCGCTGCTGGGACTGCTGAACCTGCGGTCACTTCATCATGCCTGAGGCGTGCATCTTGCACGGCGTCCGGCTGAAGCCTGACACACGAGAGGACCAACGACAGAACGGGCGGACATTCCGCGCAGTGTCCGGCTTTAGCCCGGACCCCGTACACAAGGCATACAGGAGGCACGTCCCCATGGCCATGCAGACGATCGAGGAGTTGTTCGAGCACGAGCTACAGGACATCTATTCCGGTGAGAAGACGCTGCTCGATGCGCTCGAGCAGATGGCGAATGAGAGTGCCGACCGCGAGATCAAGAAGGGGTTTGCGCAGCACCGCAAGGAAACACAGGCTCAAATCAAACGCCTCGAGAGGGTCTTCAAGACACTAGGCCGGAAGCCCGAGTCGGGCACGTGTCCGGGCATCGAAGGACTCATCAAGGAAAAGAAGCAGTTCATGCGCGAACGTCCGACCGAGGAGCTGCTCGAGTTCTACAACGTGGGCGCCGCGCAGAAGGTCGAACGATATGAAATCACCGCCTATGAAGGCCTCGTCGATATGGCCGAGAAGCTCGGCATGGACGATGTCGTGGAGCTGCTCGAACAGAATCTCCAGGAAGAAGAGATGACGCTGAACAGGCTGAAAGTGATCGCATCTGAGTTCGACGTTGCCGACGAAGCGGAAGAAGATCAGGAGCAACACGAGGAACCCGAGACCACGCGTTAACACACGGGCGGGCAGCGAACACTGCAATAAGTGCGTCACAATTCCGTACGCCCGCCCGTCGCGCCGCTACAATTGATGCTGCATCATGGCGAAGAAAAACACCCGTTCAACCGATCTCTCGTCCCCGAAAATCCCGCCGACGCCCGACCGGCGTCGCACGGCCCGCGCCGCGACAGATGCTGGCGCAGCCTCACCCGAGCTTCCCGTCGTTGAGCCGGCACGCGACACAGCAGATGATCTGGCTGCCGAGGGCAATGGCAACGCCGGAACGACTCCAACCTACGAAGAAATTGCCGAGGCGGCGTATCAGCGGTATCTGGCACGCGGCGGTCAGCACGGCTACGATTTCGACGACTGGATCGACGCCGAGCGCTCGCTCCGGGCGCGCTCAGCGTAACTTCAAATCCCAACTCCCAACCTCCAATAACCCAGCGGCTTGGGCATTGGAAGTTGGGAGTCGACAGTTCGCCCGGGCCCCCTCTTTGCACGCCCGGGCGATATGGCCCGTGCCCTATGGAAGGGGTCGATCGCTTTCGGCCTCGTCAATATTCCCGTCGAACTGCACACCGCCGTGCGCGACTCCCGTCCGCGCTTCCGCATGCTCCACGCCGAAGACAAGTCGCCGGTGAAGTTCGAGCGCGTCTGCGCTCGAGAGGGCAAGCCGGTCGCATGGGAGGAGCTCGTCAAAGGCTACGAGTACCAGAAGGGCCGCTTCGTCGTCCTGACGAAGGACGATTTCAAAGCCGCCGCGCTCGAGAAGAGCCGGACGGTGGACATCCGCAACTTCGTCAAGGGCGAGGACATCGACGATCGCTTTTTCGAAACGTCCTACTACCTCACCCCGCAGAAAGGCGGCGAACGCGCCTACGCGCTGCTCCGGGAGGCGATCCGCGAAACCGGCCTGGTTGGCGTCGCCACGATCGTGTTGCGCGACGCGCAGCACCTGGCGGCGCTCGAAGTCAAAGACACCGCCATGGTACTGACGATGATGCGCTATAGCGAGGAGCTGGTTGATACCAGCGAGTACCACTTCCCCGCCGCTTCGAACATTCGCCAGCCCGAACTGCAGATGGCGCGCACCCTGGTCGAGCAACTCGCCGACAAATGGGACCCGGCTCAATACACCGACGAATATCGCGCCAACCTGATGAAGATCATCAAAGCCAAGATGAAGGGCAAGACCGTCGAGCTCAAGGAGGAGCCGGAGCGGCAGTCAGCGGAAGTCGTCGACCTGATGGAGCGGCTGCGGCAGTCGCTCGAGGGGACCGGCGGTGGCCGCCGCAAGTCGGCCGCGTCAGGGAAGGCGAAGAAGAAAACGGCTGCGCATGGAAAAAGGAAACGTGCGGCGTGATGCGTAAGACCGTCGTCGTCGGCGGCTGGACCGAACCTCGCGGCTCCAGACCGTTTTTCGAGAGCTTGCTGCTCGGTGTCTACGACGAACACGGCCACTTGGAGTACGTTGGCCAGACGCGCGCCGGTTTCACGGACGCGGACCTCGGACGCGCCTGGAAACGGTTGCACGCGCTGAAGGCCCGAACCAACCCGTTTCACGCCGCCCCGCGTACGACCCGACCGGCACACTGGGTCAAACCATCGCTCGTGGTCGACGTCAGGTTCACCGGCTGGACGACTGGCGGCAAGCTCCGTCACGCGTCGTTTGCCGGCTTACGCGACGACGTGAAAGCGCACGACGTCAGAAGAGGAACGCATCACCATGACGGCTCTCGCCTGTATGGCGCGGCCTAGAACCCGAACCGCGCCTCGCCGACGATCTGCCGCTTCAGGATGTCGCCGAAAATGTGCTGCTGCACCTGCTGGTTGCCAAGGTTGACGACCTTGACGCTGGTGGTGATCCGGTCGCCGAGCCATCTGACGCCGAAGGTCCCGTTGACCAGGGTGAAGTCGTTCGTCGTCCCCGCATAGCGGATGTCGAGCACGTCCTGCCAGTACGCGTCGTCCGTGAAGTTCACCGACAGGTTGCCGAGGAAGTGTGAATAGTTGAAGTCGAAGCCGGCGTTGAAGCGATTCTTTGCCGGCCAGTTGATGTCGTTGATGCTCGTGCCCGGCGGCAGCCCTTCCGCCACCGGCTTCCATTGATACGAGTAGTTCGAAAAGATGTTGACGTAGCGATTGAGCGGCGTGTCGAAGCCGAGCTCGATACCCTTGTCTTTCACCTTGCCGAAATTGAGATACGTGAATTGCGCCGGCAGCGGGACCGGCAGCAGCCCGAGGACCACCGGCGGCAGCGGCCAATTGGGTGGCGGACTCGCCGGCGAGTAGAACACAGACGGCGTGAAGAAGATGCCGTCTCTGGTGGTATTCCAGTAGACCGAGGCGCTGACGTTCACGTCGCGAATTACGCCGGCGTAGCCGATCTCGTACGCGGTCAGTGTTTCCTGTTCGAGATCGCGATTGCCGACCGCGCGGACCGGAAACGTGTACAACGTCGGCAGCAGCGGCGCGAGACTTACCTGATTGAGAATCGTCGTGTCGAGGTTGTTGTTGATGAACGACGGTGCCCGGAACGCCTGGTTGAAGGAGAAGCGGATCGTCTGTGCGGCGTTCGGTTTGACCATGAACGTGGTTCGCGGCGAGAACACCGGGTCGTCAATCGACGAGAACTTGTCGACACGACCACCGATCACCCAGCGGAAATGATTGCTGAGGAAGATCTCGTCCTGGATGTAGCCACCGCCTTCGTTGCGGTCGTCGCCTGCCGGGGCGAGTGAGATGTCGAACGTGTTGTGGCGGTAGTTGCCGCCGAAAGTCAGCGCGTGACGCGTGCCGATGACGCGCACGTCGCTCGCTTCGATGTCGAACGTTTTCGTGTCGAAAACGAGGGGCAACGGCTGGCCGGTCGGCCCCACTGCCAGCAGGTTCACCGCATCTCCGTTCAGCAGATTCGTGAAAAACGCAACATGGCGGCCGCCCTTTTCGTATCGCGTCGTGAAGTAGGTCAACCGGGAATCATTGTCGATGTCGAACGGACCGATGCCGCCGTGGATGATCCCTTCCGTGCCAGCGACGCCACCGGCAAAGACGAGCCGGCCGTTGCTGCCGCTGGCGAGGTCGTAATCGACGCGGGCGTCGAATTTCGGCTGCGACGTTCCGCTGTTGGTGAAATTCGGATAGGGGGTGTTGAACGCGTTCGGGATCGTCCCGACGGGGCGCGGCAGCGGATCCTGGGTGTAATAGCCGGCCGACAGCTTGTAGGACCAGTTTTCGTCAACGGCGCGCGCGTGCGAGCCGTTGACGTAGAACAGCGACCCGCTGCTCTGACTTCTGCCTTCGACGTTGCGATTGAAGCCACCGGCGCCGATCGTCACTGAGTTGCCGCCGCCGGTCATGGCCAGTTCACGCGGGGTTTTGGTGATGACGTTGACGACGCCGGTCATGGCGTTGGCACCCCACACGGCGGAGGCCGGACCGCGGACCACCTCGATGCGTTTGATCTCCTGCAGGTTGGTGGGCACCAGGTCCCACATCACCATGCCGAAGAAGTCGAGATAGATGCTGCGCCCGTCCACCAGCGCCAGCTGCGACGTGGACAGCGTCGAGGTCGCTCCGCGCGTCGTGAAGTTCACGTCGCGCGCCGACAGCTGCGTGACGTTAATGCCGGGCACGGCGCGAAGGAGGTCGCCCATGTTGGCCCCCGGCGACGCCTGCAGCGTTTCAGACGTGATCAGCGTGACCGCCGCAGGGGCGTTGACCAGCGCCTGTTCCGACCGTGACGCTGAGACGACGACCTGCTCTTCGAAATTCGGCGGCTTTTCGTCAGCGGGCGGCGGCGAAGGCGGCGGCTGCTGATTGCCCTGCGCGAGCGCAGAGGTGGCGCAAACGAACACAAAAAACCCAGCGAGCAGGCGAGCAATCATCGATTCTCTCCTTCCGGGCGTTGCGGTCTTCGTGTGTAGCCAGATGATACGCCCCGCGGGCGGCTTTTCATTGCCTGTTACGCCAACCCGTGCATGGTAACGCTGGACGCAGGCTCGACCCGAGCCAGGTGTCACGTTGAACGCCGATGTCGCTTCGAGAACGCGAACCCTGATCCTGATTTCAGATATTTTCGAATGCTACAGCGCGATGCTCGCCAGCGAATTCAACGATCTGCCACGGCATGCGGTGGCTGTGCGTGGACACAGTCCTTTGTAGTGAAACATCAGCCTGGCTGCGAGACTGGATGTCAGCCCTGGGTAGTATCGCGGCGGCGTTTCATCATTCTTGAGGATATAGAGGATCCGCTTCGCTTCGGTCACTTCCAGCCGCTGCAACCACGTTGCCTGAGTCGCAATCCAGACTCATGGCCGTTTCGGGATTGTGGAACTGGTCTACGATGCAGTTTCTGCCGACGCCACCTGTGATTCGAGTGGAAGGAATTGCAGCACGACGAAGAGCAGTCCACCTTCGCTCATGACGCTCGCTGGTTTACCAACCGAAGCGCGCGAAGCGAGTGTGAAGGTTGGTGCGCCCGGCAGGATTCGAACCTGCGGCCTTTGGCTCCGGAGGCCAACGCTCTATCCAGCTGAGCTACGGGCGCGAAATCGATGAATGACGTGGCGCGCCCGGCAGGACTCGAACCTGCGACCTACGGATTCGAAGTCCGGCGCTCTATCCAACTGAGCTACGGGCGCAGCAAGCCATTGATTCTATCTCAGTCTTTGGCCTCATCCCGGGCCCGGCCTGTCTCTTTGGTGAGTCGCGGCAGATTCATTGCGGGGGGAATAGACAAGCCCGCGGCGCTCCGCCGCGGGCTTCCATTGCCGGCACCGCATCACGGTGTAATTCGACTGGCCTCGAGGGTGCCTTCGATGTGCGCCAACCGCGTCGTCCCGTTCGGGGCGAATTGATCAAGCGTAAACGTTCCTTCGAATGTCTGATCCGAAGGACTCAGCGTGACGTCCTCCCTGATGACCGCCGGTCCTTCGAAGACCGTGCCGGTACTGTTCCACGCCAGCGCGATGTGTTTGAGCCTGTAGCTCCTCGGGGGGAGCTGAACCCAGACACCCATACAAAAATTGCCGCTGGCGGGCGGGCGCGACGAGTTCATCAGCTCTGTTCCGTCGCTGTGCCATGTCGCGTACGCGTCATCGATGACGGTTCCGGGCGGGATGCCGACGTCGTTCGACGTCGTGGTGAAGATGACATGCCACAAGCCAACGATGGAGGGGGGCTTGCTAGGGTCGACGACACCCAGCGTGCCCGCCTGGCCACCACCCCCACGGCTCTGGAACGACGGCATTTGTGTCAGCGATGCAACTACCCCCTGCGGTCTGGTCGTGAAGCACTCGGCGTCGGCGCGCGCCGCGACCCCCACGCCGACGATGGCAACGGCGAAAACCGTAATCAGCCTCGAAAACGAAACGCTCATTGGAAGTCTCCCATCTGGCGAATCTGCCTAGGCCGGCCGGCGGACAGTTGTCGCGTCCGCCCTGCGGTGGCTCACTTGTCAGATAGGCGTAAACCGCCGGAGAAACCTATCAATCGCTATAATTTCAGGCCCTAGCGATGCCAAGGGCTCCGGAAGCGACCGATGCCGCCGGCGAGGTCAGCCGCCTGCTCCAGGCGTGGAGCCGCGGCGAATCGGACGCGCTCGACCGCCTGACCCCGATCGTGTACGGCGAGCTGCTACGCCTCGCGCGCCGCCACCTCAGAGGCGAGCGCAACGGTCACAGCATGCAGGCTACCGCGCTCGTCAACGAGGCCTACGTGCGCCTGGTTGATTTCACCCGGATTCGATGGCAGAACCGCGCGCATTTCTTTGCCGTGTCGGCGCAGGTCATGCGGCGGATCCTCGTCGATCACGCACGACGCAGGAACGCGAAGCGCGGCCGCAGTCACCGACATGTCTCGCTCGACGAAGCAGTCGTCGTGGCACCGCAACCATCCCTCGATCTCGTGGCACTGGACGAGGCCCTGCAGGCACTTGCACGAGTGGACGCACGTAAAGCACAAGTGGTGGAGATGCGGTTCTTCGGCGGGCTGAGCGTCGAAGAGTCAGCTGCCGTTCTTCAGGTATCGGCGGTCACGGTCATGCGCGATTGGCGAACGGCGAAGGCGTGGCTCTATCGTGAAGTGATGCGCGGAACGACCGGAGATGGATGAATCCTGGATGCGCGTCGACGCGCTGCTGCAATCCGCGCTGGAGCGGCCCCACGCGGAGCGCGACGTTTTTCTCCGTGAGGCCTGCGGCGGTGATGCGGCCCTCGAGTGTGAAGTCCGATCACTGCTCGATTCCTACGATCAGGCGGGGACGTTTCTCGAGCGTCCCGCCATGGAGATGGACGCGGCCGCGGATCCGTTCGTTGGCCGGGACATCTCGCATTACCGCATCGTCGAGCGACTGGGCGGCGGTGGTATGGGCGTCGTCTACCGTGCACAGGATCAGCGGCTGCACCGGTTCGTCGCGCTGAAGTTCCTCGCCGGTGAATTCGCCGACGATCCGGAGTGTATCAGTCGCTTCCAGCGCGAGGCGCGGGCCGCGTCGGCGTTGAATCATCCAAACATCTGCACGATTTACGACGTCGGCGACAGCGACGGCCATCCGTTCCTGGTGATGGAGCACCTCGAGGGCGCGACGTTGCGGGAGCGACTCACCGAGACGCGGCTGCCGGCCGAGCGCGCGTTGTTGCTCGGCCTGGAGATCCTCGACGGGCTCGAGGCCGCGCACAACGCGGGCATCGTCCACCGGGATATCAAGCCGGCGAACATCTTCATCACGAGCGGCGGTCACGCGAAGATTCTCGATTTCGGTCTCGCCACCGGCGGCGGGATTGCGGCCGGCGCGGACTCCGCGATCGACCAGACCGGAGTGGGCGCCGTCCTCGGCACAGCGGCATACATGGCGCCGGAGCAGGCGCGGGGCGAGGAGGTTGACCAGCGGACGGACCTGTGGGCCTTCGGCATCGTCCTCTATGAAATGCTCAGCGGGACGCGACCGATCGCCGGAATCGGCCCGAGTGCGGACGTGCCGCCCGCGTTCGCGAACGTCATTGCCAGGTGCCTCGAGCCGGATCGCGAACGGCGCTATCAACATGCCAGCGAGGTTCGCGCCGCCCTGACAAAGGTTCGGCGAGTCTCCGGCCGCCGCCGCCGCGCATGGCTGACCGCTGCCGCCATCGCGCTTCTTGTCGCAACGGGACTCGTCGCCGCAGAGATCGGCGACATCCGCCAGCGATCGAGCGGAAGCGCGCGGGGACCGCTCATCCGCTCGATTGCCGTGCTGCCGCTCGTCAATCTCACCGGCGATCCGTCGCAGGAGTACCTGACGGACGGATTGACCGACGAGCTCATCACGATGCTGGCGCGGCAGACGTCGGCGCGAGTGGTGTCGCGAAGCTCGGTCATGCGCTACAAGAACACACGGCCACCCACACGCGATGTCGCGCGCGAATTGGGCGTGGATAGCGTGCTCGAAGGTTCGGTCACGCGCGTCGGCGACCGGGTCCACATCACGGCACAACTCATCGACGCGCCCAGCGGTACGCATCTGTGGGCGCAGAGTTACGACCGCTCATTCGATGACGCCCTTGCGCTTCCGAACGAGCTGTCCCGAACTGTCGCGCGCGAGGCCAGGCTGGGCGCGTCGGTCCTGTCGCCGCCCCGCACCGTGAATCCGGCGGCGCATGATGCGTATTTGCGTGGCCGGTTCATCTGGTTCAGCCCTGGTTCCGGTGGCCTGGAGTATTTCCAGAAGGCCGTCAGTCTTCAGCCTGACTATGCCCTGGCATGGGCCGGCTTGGCGGACGCGTATGTCACGCAGTCGGGCAGGACGTCGCCGCTGCAGGTGATGCCGCTCGCCGGGGCGGCGGCGCGAAAGGCGGTGGAACTGGACGATTCTCTGCCGGAGGCGCACCTGGCTCTTGCGGCAACGCTGTTCTATGGCGACTGGGATCTCAAGCGGGCGGAGGTCGAGTTGCTGCGAGCGCTCGAGCTGAATCCGAACTTCGCCGAAGCGCACCATCTGCACGGCTACTTGCTCACCGTCTTGGACCGGAACAGCGAGGCGATCGCCGAACAGCGGCGCTCCATGGAACTCGATCCCTTCGCGCGACCGTGGGCACTCGGGCGTGCGTACGTACAGACCCGTCAGTTCGACGCCGCGGTGCAGGAATTGCGGATGCGCGAGAACGCGCGACCCGGGACGATGACGCGGGACCTGGCCGACGCGTACTGGGGCGCGGGGATGTGGCACGAGTGGGCCGACGAAATGGCCAAGCGGTTCCGTGCTTCGAACGACGAACCCTCGGCACGGACGATCGAACGCATTTTCAAGCGCGGAGGAAAGGTTGCCGCCGCCGAGTGGCTTCTCAGCACGATCGAGACACGTGCTCGTAACCGCTACGTTTCATTCAATGAGCTCGCGCTTGCAACGGCGCGCCTGGAACGCACAGACGCGACGATGGCATATCTCGAACGCGCCTACGATGAGCACTACCCCTTTCTGATCCTGCTGAAGAGTCAGCCGCTGTTCGACTTTCTTCACCATGACGAACGGTTTCTCGCACTTCTCAGGAAGATTGGCATTCCGTTGTCAGCGTAGCTTGCACGTCATCCCGTGGTGGAGTGGATCGTCGCGCGCGAATCAGGCTCCGGCCGCTCAGGTGGCGGTGAGCTGGCGCACAGCGTCGCGCAGCTCTTCGAGCAGCGCTTCGTAATCGTTCGCTTCGAGCCGCGTGTCCGGCATCGCTGACAGCGGCGTCGTCCAGATCGGCATGCCCCAGCGCGGATCGCCGACATACCTCGGAATAATGTGCCAGTGGAGATGCGGCACGACGTTGCCCAGCGACTCGACGTTGATGTGATCCGGTCGCGTGACGCTCACAACCGCGTTCTGTGCGGCAAACAGATCCGCGCAGAACGCTGCCCATTCCGCGGCGGTGAGCTGATCCGGCCGGGCGGCGTGGCGCAGGTCGAAGATCAGCGAGCATTGTCCGCGGTACGTCTGATTTCTGGCGAGATACAGTGACGAGACTGAGAGCGGTAGGACGAGATCCCAGAAGTCGTTTGACTGGGGACGCGGCGCGTCCATCGGGCAGCCGGCGCCGTTGACCAGCGCCTGCCAGGCTGGCTTGTCCATGGGCGATGCTATCACTCTGAACCACTCGCGCGGTGGCGGCGTCCTGCTGCTGTCGTTCGCTGTCGCTGTACCCGAACTGAATGCCCACGATGATTGTATTCTTCATCGCAGCACTGACCGCGCTGACGCTGCAGGCTCCCGCCCGGCCGCGCACGCTGGCCTTCGACGTCGCCTCGATCCGTCAGAACACGTCTGGGCGCGACGCCAGCCGCATCTCGGGACCGACACCGGGACGGTTCACGATCGAAAACGTGCCGCTGCGGTTCATCGTCCTGCACGCCTACAACCTGCGGGATCACGAACTGATTGATTCGCCCGAATGGACAGAGACAACGCGGTACGACATCTCCGCAACCTATCCAGCCGGCATCACACCATCCGATGCCGAGACGCGCGTCATGCTGCAGGGACTGCTCGAGAGTCGTTTCCGCCTTTCCCTGCGTCGCGAGACGCAGGAGCTGCCTGCGTATCGACTCGTGCCGGCGCGAGCTGACGGACGACTCGGGCCACAACTGGTGAAGTCGAACGTCGACTGCGCCGCGTGGCTTGCCGAAAAGCGGCCGCCGGTCGGCATGGGTGGACCGAGCCCGGTTCCGGGGGGCCAGCGGCCAGCGTGCATGATCACCGGCAGCCGGCGCGGGTTCATCACCGGGGGCACGAGGACCATCGCCGAATTGACCGCGACGCTGCAGGCTTTCGTCGCGCGTCCAGTCGTCGATGAAACCGGTCTCGCCGGCACATTCGACGTCGATCTGATCTGGACTCCCGACGAATCTCTCGCACCCACGGCGGCGCGTCCTGACGTGGGTGTGTCACTGTTCGCCGCGCTGCAGGAACAGCTCGGGCTGAAGCTGGAGCCGGCGCGCCTTCCGTTCCCGGTGCTCGTCGTTCAGCGTATTGAGGGTCCCGTCCCCGATTGATGTGAGAACCGTCAGCCTGCTTCTCGCCGCGGCTCTCCTGTGTGCGGCCTGTTCCATCGGGAACCGTGAACCGCTCGATCTCGCAACCACGACCAGCGTTCAGAATTCCGGGCTGCTCGACGACCTGCTGCCGCATTTCACTCAGGCGACAGTGCGCGTGCACGCTGCCGGCAGTGGACGTGCCCTCGCCATGTTGTCCGACGATGTCGTCGACGTTGCGGTCAGCCACGCGCCGGAGACCGAGGCGAGAGCGCTGCGCGAGGAACCGACGTGGGCCTATCGGAAATTTGCCTACAACCACTTCGTCGTCGTCGGGCCCAAAAACGATCCCGCTGACGTCCGTCACGCGGCCGATGTCGTCGACGCATTCCGTCGCATCGCGGCGGCTCCCGTGACGTTCGTCTCGCGCGGCGACGGTTCCGGCACGCACGAGCGCGAACAGATCCTTTGGGACACCGCAGGCGTCAAGCCGCCGTCGGATCGGTTACTGACCAGCGGGCGCGGCATGGCCATTACGCTGCGACAGGCGGCAGAGCGCCAGGGGTACACGCTGTCGGACGAAGCAACGTTCTGGCAATTCGAGCAGCAATTGGATCTGACGGTGGTGTTGGAACGCGACCCGCGGCTGGTGAATACCTACGCGGTTGTCTATGCGCGACACAACGACAAGGCCGCGCGCTTCGCGCAGTGGTTGACGCGCGGCGCGGGCCGCCAGCGCGTGGGAGACTTTCGCGTGCAGGGCCGTCCAGCGTTTACGCTGTGGCCCGGCGGTTGCCCCGACGAGCAGCCACAGAATCTTCCCTGCCGCGCGGCCACCAAGTAGAACCCGCCGCCTCAGCCGTTGCAAAGCCGTAATTGCTAACGAACGGCCGTCGGTTTGCTTCACAGTCGAGCTGAAAGGACGCGCGCGCGCGCTTATACTGCGGCCACGGCATGAACACGTCTCTTGCGGAGAGTTCCCTCCAGCACACAGTCGCCTCTACAGGAATAACCGGCCTCGACTACATCTTGCGCGGTGGACTGCCGCGCGATCGTGTCTACCTGCTCGAGGGCGACCCCGGCACCGGTAAGACCACCGCCGCACTTCAGTTCTTGATGGAAGGTGTTCGCGGAGGCGAATCCTGTCTCTACGTCACACTGTCGGAAAACGCGGACGAACTCAACGCAGTGGCAGCGTCCCATGGCTGGAAGCTCGACGGGATCGACATCTTCGAGCTGACGCCGGCTGACGTGCGCATCGGACAGGACGAGCAGTACACGATCTTCGATCCGTCCGAGGTGGAGCTGTCGGACACGATTCGCTCGGTCATCGACCGCGTGAACGAGGTCAATCCGTCCCGTGTCGTCATTGACTCGCTCGCCGAGTTCAGACTCCTGGCGCGCGAACCGATTCGGTACCGCCGGCAGATCCTCGCGTTGAAACAGTTCTTCGTCGGCCGCCATTCGACGGTTCTGCTGCTCGACGACCGCTCGGGCTACCAACCCGATCTGCAGGTGCAGAGCATCTCGCACGGGGTACTGAGGCTGGAGCAGCAGTTCGGCGACTACGGCCCGGAACACCGTCGGCTCCACGTGACGAAACTCCGCGGCGTGAAATACCGCGGCGGCCATCATGACGTCCGCATCGAAACCGGTGGGGTGCGCGTGTTTCCGCGTGTCGTCGCCTCCGATCAGCCGGGTGAACCGACCCTGACCCCTGTCACGAGCGGCATTCCTGAGCTCGATGCGCTGGTCGGCGGTGGGCTGACGACGGGTACCAGCACCGTCATCCTCGGCCCGGCCGGCGTCGGCAAGACGGTTTTGGCATCGAAATACGCCGCGATGTTCGGCAAGACCGGTGGGAAATCAGCCATCTATCTGTTCGATGAGCGGAGAAGCACCTTCGTCCACCGGAGCGGAAGTCTGGGTCTCGGCCTGCAGCCGCTCATCGACAACGGCACGGCCATGGTCCGTCAACTCGACCCGGGTCAGCTCTCGGCCGGCGAGATGGGCGCCGACATCCGCCGGCGTGTCGAAGAGGATCACATACGGCTCATCCTTCTCGACAGCCTCAACGGCTACATGAACGCCATGCAGGGGGATGCTGCGCTCCTTCTGCAATTGCACGAGCTCCTGTCGTACCTCAACCAGCATGACGTGTTGACAATCATCACGATCGCCCAACACGGTCTCGTCGGCAGCGCGGTCGCCTCGCCACTCGACATCAGCTACCTTGCCGACACCGTGGTGCTGCTTCGCTACTTCGAGGCCGGCGGGGCAGTGCGCAAGGCCATCTCTGTGCTGAAGAAGCGGACCGGGCCACACGAGGATGTGATCCGCGAGTTCAAAATCGGCGGTGATCGACTCGAAGTCGGCGCGCCGCTGGCGTCGTTCCGTGGCGTGTTGACCGGCGTTCCCGAGTACATCGGCAGCGACGACCGGCTGTTCGGAGTGACCAGTGGCACCTCCGCCTGATCAGGATCGGGACGAGCGCGTCCTGATCCTGGCACCGCGCGGCAAGGACGCCGTCCTGGCACACGACACGCTCCTCGGCGTCGGCATCAGATCTCACGTCTGTGGCGACCTGCAGGCGCTCGCCGACGAAATCGCGCATGGCGCAGGCGCCCTGCTGATTGCCGAAGAAGCGATCGGGCCATCCGCGGTCCCGGTCCTCTTCGGCGCCTTGCGGGACGAACCGAGCTGGTCCGATCTGCCGATCGTCGTGCTGCTGGCGGTCTCGTCGCGCGACAAGCGTGCCCACGCGCTGCCGCATCTCGACGCGCTCCGCAACGTGACGATGCTCGACCGGCCGGTACGGATTGCTGCGCTCGTGAGCACGCTGCAGAGCGCGCTGCGCGCACGGCGGCGTCAATACGAAATCCGCGATCTGATGGCCGAACTGCAGCGGGCGCTTCAGGTACGGGACGAACTGCTCGCGTCGGTCTCGCATGAATTGCGGACGCCGCTCAACGTCATCCTCGGCTGGACCTCCACCCTGCAGCGCCGAATGGAGTCTCCCGAGCGGATTCGCGACGCGGTGACGATCGTCGAGCGGAATAGTCGCATGCTGTGGCAGCTCGTCGAAGATCTGATCGACGTTTCACGCATCGCGAGTGGCCGTGTGCAATTGCGGATGGCGGCAGTCGATGTCGGCGCGGTGGCGCGTGCCGGCGTGGAGACGCTCCTGCCCTCCGCCTATGCCAAGCATGTGGCGTTGACCTGCGCGGTGGCCGATCACGTGCCGGACGTTCGCGGCGACGAGGTCCGCCTGCAGCAGGTGATATGGAATCTGGTCTGTAACGCGTTGAAGTTCACGACCGCCGGCGGCCGCATCGACGTGAAAGTGCGTCGCGCCGGTGACAGCGTGGAAATCGTCGTCGCCGACACGGGGATCGGCATCGATCCGGGATTCCTGCCGCACGTCTTCGAGCCTTTCCGGCAAGGCACTCCGTCGAACTCCGACCCCAATCGAGGCCTCGGCCTCGGCCTCGCCATCGTTCGTCACCTTATCGAGCTGCACGGCGGCACCATCGACGCACACAGCGAAGGCGTCGGTCGAGGCTCGCGGTTCAGCGTCAGACTGCCGGCGGCGAGTGCGGACGAATCCGTGTCTTCGTCCCACTTGAGCGACGAACGTAACCGCGCCGCGGTCTGATGTCGAGTCTTAGGCGCGCGGGATGACACCGCGTCCGTCCTGGTCGTGACTTGATGTCATTTTCTGCTCGCGGTCAGAGACCCGAATCTCCGATGACTGGTCATGCACGGATTCAGAAGAAATTTGAGTTCTCGCTTGCCGTCCAGGAAAGGCGCGCTGCGTGTCGACTTTGGACATTCGATCGCTACCTGTCCGAGTGTCCAGATCTGTGCAACTGCCAGTAGATCCATAGGTTAGGCTTCATCGAAGAACCAAGCTGAGCGTGGCAGTGCCTTTGCCTCCGGCCCTCTATCTGGCACTTAAGTGCTACGGCAGAACCGGAGGACCATGCTTCTTTGGCGGATGAAATCGTCATCAGGTGAAACGGACCCTCTCGAGTGCCACCTGGTACGACGGGACATGGAGTACCGCCTCTCGATTCGCAACGGAAAGAACGTCGTCCTTCAAGAGGTCCACCGATCGCCCAGAGCCGCGTCCGAGCGCGCCGAAGATCTGCGGCGCCAGGCGATCGGCGTCAAGGAGCCGGCCGAGACCGACCCCAAACCTTCGACGCCTAGCGGTCAGAAACCGTAATCTCGATCGTTCGATCGTTGCCGCTGTTGGTTGGATCAAGCACCCGCTTGCCATCCGCACCCACATGTGTTACACACTGTCACGTGACAGCCCGTAACGCCTCGACGCATCCACTGACAGAACTGCAACAGGCCATCCTCGACTATGTGTGGGGCAAAGGACCGGTGACTGCCGAGGCGGTTCGCGAAGGACTGCAGCGGAAGCACCCGCTGAAGGATTCAAGCGTCCGCACCCTCCTGCGACGCCTGGAAGCGCGCGGCCTGCTCACACACCGGACGGAAGGCAAATCGTTCGTCTACGAAGCTGTGCTCCCGCCGCAGCAGGTTGCCGCCGGCGCCCTGCGTCAGATCATCCACCGCTTCTTTGCCGGATCCGTCGAACAGATGCTCGTCGGCATGGTCGATCAGAAGGTGCTGTCGGCCGCCGACCTGGAACGCCTCGCGCGCAAAGTGAGGAGCCGGAAATGACCACCGCGCTGTTATCCGCCGCTGCCGACGTTGCAATGCGGACCGCACTGCTTGCGATCGCGATGGCGCTGATCCTGACGTTGTTCCGGGTTCGCGCCAGCAGCACGCGTCACGCGGCCTGGACGGCGTTGCTCTTCGCCATGCTGGCGATGCCCATCCTGTCCCGCGTCGCCCCGTCGATTCCGGTGACGGTTCCCCGGCCGGTTGCGGTACGCATCCCGGAGCAGACGGAACGACGTGATGTGGCGCCCTTGCCACGAGCGTCGTCAGTGCCGCCGACGGTTCCGACAGTCGCATCGCCTGTCGAAACCATCGCTCCACCGGTGACCTCGTCACGCGCCAGCGCATCACGTCCCGTTCCGTGGCGGACCATCGCCGCGGCGGTGTATCTCGCCGGCGCCGCGTTGTTTCTGATACGCCTGCTTATGGGCGTGTTCCACCTCGCGCGCATCGGCCGGAACAGTCGGGCGGTGTCGGCGGATCTATTCGAATCTTCGTCAGTCGCGACTCCGGTGACGATCGGCCTTCTGCGTCCGCGCGTGGTGCTGCCCGTCGGCTGGCGAGACTGGCCTGCCGACATGCTGGCCGCCGTGGTCGCACACGAGCGCGCCCACGTGTCGCGGCGTGATCCGCTGATTGCGTTCCTGGCGCGACTGAACTGCGCGCTGTACTGGTTCCATCCTGTGGCGTGGTGGCTCGATCGGCAGCTGGCCGTCACCGCCGAACACGTCTGCGACGACCGAGCGGTCACGCAAGTCACACGTCGTCAGTACGCCGAAACACTCCTCGAAATCGCCGCCAGCGCGCGCCGGAATCAGGGACGTCTGGTCTGGCAGGGAGTGGGCGTTGACGGCGACGGACAGCTCGGGCAACGCATCGATCGCGTGTTGACCACGGCCACGTTGCCGGGGTTGTCGCGCACGCGCCGGGGGCTCGTCTGCGCGTCGTGTGCAGTCCTCATTGCGGCGGCGATCGCCTGCAGACAGGAAATCAAGGCTGAACCGCTGCGCGAGGACCCGCAAGTGGCGGCGGACATCAAGGTACGGGAGCAAGAGTCCCGCGAACGTTGGGCGCTGACCAAGGAAGTAGACGCCATGACGCGGGATCAGGCGGCCGACCTGGAACGGGTCCTCGCCCAGAACCCTGAGGACACGGCCATCCGCGAAAAGCTCCTGCTGTTTTACGGAAAGAACAGAGCTGCAGAGGACTGGAGATACAACGCGCTGGCGCGTCGGCCTCACGCCTTGTGGCTCATCGAGCACCACCCCGAGAGCGAGCTGGTGACGCGCGCGCGCGTGTCGCAGCGCGAAGATCCCGACGGCTATGCGCAGGCGCGAAAACTGTGGCTGGCAACGATTGCGCGGCCGGACGTGAGCCCCATGGTTCTGACTCGCGCGGCGACGTTCTTCGAAGCATCGGAGAAACCTATTGCCGAGCAGATCCTGCTGCGTGGCATCTCGAAGCAGCCGGACGGCCCGCAGCCAAGGCCGGCCGACGAACGCAGTTGGCGGGGCCAACTCGGCGTCATGTATGCCTACGCGATCATCGGCGCCCGCGGTGATGATCCCAGTCTGAAATGGGCGCGCGAGCGGCTCGAACAGTCAACGGACGCGCGCGTCCTCTACGCGGCTGGTTATGACCTGTCGTGGCGGCCGGCCGACGAGGGGATGAAGCAGTTCGGCAAGCAACTCCTCGAGCGCGCGAGCCAGCTCGATCCGCAGATCGCCCAACAGGTCCGCACGTTGTCCTACCAGCGCGATGTTGTGAATGCGTCAGGCGCCTTCGGCGGCAGGCCTCGGCAAGAATGGCCGGCGCTGTTGCAGAAGTCCACTGGCGTTGAGAAGCTGCGTCAGCTGACGGCGCTCGCCGAATCCGAATACATGTCCGGCGAATACTTCGACTGGGTCTCGCGACAGCCGGAGAACGTGCGTCGCACCGTCTACCGCGACCTGCCGCTGACCGCAGGCCAAGAGAAGCAGAAAGCTGCAGAGATGTTGGCGCGTTCGAAAACGTATGCGCGCGAAGCGATCGACCTCGCCGAATCGCTGGACGGTGCGACGAAATATCCCGACTTCCTGTTCCGCGCGCACATCGCCTACGGTCTGCACAGATTGCGGGAGGGAAATCGCGACGAAGCGGTCGAGCAGCTCCTGGCGGCCTCTAGACTGACGCTGCCGCCGGTGATCAACGACCAGGAGCGGTTCACCGGTGGGGCTTCACAGCTGGAATATCGCCTCGTCAACTATCTGCTGAAGAATGGCGAGCGTAAGGGAGTTGTCGAGTATCTCGAGCGGAGTGCTCCGCATCACAGCGATCCTCGACGCGGGGAGATGCTCAAGTCCGCCGCCGCGATCCGTGAGGGTCGGATGCCCGAGCACTATCAACGGCTGGTGGCTTCAGGCAGCCTTTGAGGCCTAAGGGTTAAGGCCTAAGGCCTAAGTAAAGGACGAAGCCCTGGTGGAAGGCCCAAGGCGTCCCCTTGGGCCTTGGGCCTTTGGCCTTCGAGCAGCTAGATCGCGTCGTTCTTCTTTTGCCGTTCCCGTCCGGCCTGGTTCTCGCGTTCGCCCTTTTCTTCCAGGCTTTCGTCGCCCGTCAACTCCCCGAGCACATCCTTCGTTGCACCCTTGGCGCGCTGGCCCGTGGCCGATACTTCCTCACCAATGCCTTCGTCGTGACGTGGACGGGCCGAATCATCCGGGTTGTCGCGGTCGTCGAACTGGTTCATGACTGTCTCCTCCAGCAGAGCAAACGGCACGGACGAGGTATCCGCGTTGCCTTGCCGGTAAGAAGACAGCAACTTTGAGGCCTGCTCGACTTGTGCTCTCAAGGAACGATGACCGTGCTCGACGTCTGCTTATCCGGCCCATGCTGCCAAGAGGACTTGCTGACGGAATCGATTACGCAGGTGAACGTGGAACCACTCGGCGCCACCGAAGCATTCGAATAATCCTGCGCCGTCCCGGTCGCATCCGATGTCACGCTGAATGAGTCGGTCGCCGCACCTGTCCAATGGCCGCCGACGGTTGCTCCGGACACAGGCAGGCCAGACGCGTCGTAGACGAACACGTCGCACCGTCCCTGAGTACGCGAGTTCCCTTTCCTGACCAGCGCTGTGTCGATGCGTTCCACGTGGAGGACCTGCGACCCGCCGTTCAGCACGGTGATTGTGACGGTCGCCGACGATTGCTGAGGCACCTGATCGGTTGCGACGACCGTGATCTGATGCGTCCCGTTCGCGAGCGAGGCGGTGTTCACCTGCGCCTCCCAGCCGTTCGCTGTGGTCTGGCTCGCCGACATCGGAATGGTCGCCGGACCGTCGATGCCATAGCGAACGCCGGTGACGCCGTGGTCGTCGGCGGCTATCGCAGAGATGGTGAAGGAACCTGAAACCGTGGCGCCGTTTGCCGGCGCGGCGATCGAAACCTGCGGCGGCAGATCCGCCGGCGGCCGTCCACTGCCTCCCGAAGCGAGAAACAGCAGGGTCATCGTCCGCAGGAACGTCGCCTGCTGATTGATGGTCGGCTCGCTGTAAAACCAGTCACCGGTGTCGGTGTAGTCGGGACGCCCGTTGGCGTTCATGTCCGTGGCACCCGGCACGACGACTCCCTCAATCGGATGCTTCGCCGTCGCGCGCCAGTGCGGCAGGCGCGTGTACTCGGTCACGCGCTCACTCGCGAGCCACGATTCGCCAAACGGGTTGCGGCCGAAGATCCAGGCCATCTGATTGACGGCGTAGTCGTAATACTTCCGCTCGCCGGTCTTCCCGTACACCCACAGCGCGTCGCCGGCACTCGACGCGGAATTGTCGTTCTGACCGAAGTTGCCGTAAATCCACTCGTCGTTCAGACGATAGGCGTTGCGCTGCTGATTCTGGACGCCCCAGCTCCACCGCGCCGCCATCTGCGAGACGATGCGCGACTTGTCGGCGGCAACGGCGAGGTCGTAGTAGCGCATCAAGGCGTACGACGGCTGAACGTCCCAGGCGCTCGGGTTGGCCCAGTCGCCCGCATCCAGATGCGCCTTCACATGCGTTGAGCCATAGGCGAGGTACTGCGGATCGGCAGCGCCGAGCATCGCCGTCTCGGTGCGATGCAGTTCCAGCGCACCGAGCGTCAGGCCCATCTCGATGTCGCCGAAGTAGAGCCCGCCACCGTAGACCTTCGGCTTCACCCGGGTCTGGTGCGTGGACGCCCATGCCCATGCACGCTGCGCCGCGTCCAGATAACGCTGGTCGTTGAAGAGACGGGCGCCAACCGCCCATGCATAGGCCGCCTTGGCGGTGATGTCGGCGTACCGATCCGTGTCGAGCGGACGATCGTCGCTGGTGCTGCTGCGGCCGTCGGTTTCGCGGTCCGGACGTCCGTCGAACAGCGCGTTGTAGCCGTTGAAGACGCGCTCGTAGACGGAACCGTCGGTGTGCTGCATCTTCAGCATCCAGTCGAGCGCCGGCGGCACGACGTCGCGGATGTCGGAGGCGCCGTTGCGATCGTCGTCCACGGCAGCCCAGTACGACTGGTGCTCCTCGAGCGTCAGCAGCAGGACATACGCCGCCCACGGCGTGTTGCCCATGTACTTGTTGTAATCACCCGCGTCCGACCAGCCGCCGATGACATCGAGCCGCCCGTTCGGCAGCGCGAGATAGTCCTGTTGAATCAGCTGCGCGTCGCCGCCGCCTTTGTCCTTGCGCGTCGCCTGCCGTGCATCGTCGAGGTGGTCGGCAGCGTGGCCGCCGACGAAACCGTCGAGCGACATCCAGCTGTATGGAACACCAGACATCTGGATCCGGAAGAACTCCAACGGGCGCAAACGCGCGACGTCGTAGGCGTCGGCCGCGACGGTAAACGGGGCAGACGACATGCCGTTGCTTTCGATGCGATAGCGACCTGGCGCCAACGCGGCCGCGGAGAAGTCGAGCAGATACGTGTCGCCGGCAGTATCGTTTGCGATCCAGCCGCCCGCGTAACGAACGATCGTTCCTGCGTAGACGGGCGCACCGCTGTCGGTGAGCACCTGAAACGACGGATCCACCTGCGCACCTGCGGCGACAGCGAGAACGGCGCTCATCGGATCGGCGGGTGCGTAACCCAGTTGCGAGTTGTAGATGACACCCGCCGCGCGCGTGTGCAGTTGCGTGCACAGCGCACACGCGACGATCAGCGCGATTCGCGGGAGCGTACTCATATGAATGGGACGATGGGGTGGGAGCATCGCGGTCCTCTCGTGGCGAGCCTGCCACGCCGAAGCACACAAGCGCGCAGGCGCGCGGCGCGGGAGCAGGATCGATGCCACAGGAGGTGACGGAGAACCACGCAATAGGTGAGGGAAACGTGCTGGCAGGCAGGTGCCCGCAGCCGTTGTCACTCCGGCTGCCGACATTGGTCTTCGCGATGGGACGTCAGCAGTTGAACGCCGCGCGCCCCGCGTCAGTGGACGGTGTGCTCGGGCGCTGGATCGCGCACGAACGCGATCATCATTCCGCCACGAACGGGGACCGGCTGCAGTGTGATTTGACGACTCCTGCCGCGTGTGCCGACGACCGTCCACCCGGACGCCATACCGACACTCGCTCCCATCATCACGTCGCTGAGAAAGTGCCGATCGTCCACGAGCCGCGACGTGGCAACGTAAGTCGCGCCCACCAGCGCCGGCCACGAGGCGCGATAGCCGAAGTGCCTTTCGACTACTGACGCGGCCGCAAACGCCGATGCGGCATGTCCCGATGGGAACGAACAGCACTCACCCGTCGGTCGGTCCCGGCGAACCGAGTACTTCATGCCGTGAACGAGCGACTGCGAGATGATCTGCGCTCGAATCAAATCGAAACCGATCTCCGAGTACTTGTTGGTCTTGGACTCGCCCGTTGTCGGCGCGACGACGTATCGCCCCACGGTCCACAACCCGACGGCGGTTCCGACCTGGACGTACCACGTGCCGACCCATTGACCGAGACTGAAAAAATGGTCGACGGCGTGGTTGCCGACAATGTGCGACTCGACGTAGTCGTCGGCGGGATGCGTCGCCAGCGCGGCGGCGGCACCAAACCCGAGAATCGTCCACGTTGATTTGCGTTTCGGAAACGCCACGAAGTCGGAGGCGGAGTCTTTCAGCAGTGTCGCCCAGCCGGTTCGCGCGTGATCAGGCGCTTCGTTCTTCGCCGGCTCGGGCGGTGTGGAAGGAGCCTGTTGCTCGACTGCCGGCGTCTGCCCGGACTGACTGTCGTTCGTTGTCGTTTGCGTCGTCTGTGCGGCTGCCGGCGCTGCTGCGAGCGTCGTCGCCACCAGGAGAGCGAGGATGGCCTTCATCGTGGGACCTCGACAAAAGACGTCACAACTGTATTGCACGAATGATACCGGTGGCCAGCTCAGCTTCTTCTGTCTCGCCTTCAGGCTCCCTGCTCGCTAGCATGCCCTTATGCCCGATACGGTCTCCGGGGCCGCAACCGCATTCTTTCTCTACGACGTGGGCGACGAGATCGAGCTCGCCCACGTCCGTACCCTGATTGCCACCACCGCGCCCGCGGCGCTGACGACGAAGGTCACGGCTTCATCGGTCACGCGGCCACGCGCGACCTTCCTGCTCGAGGACTACCTGGTCTTGCGACCGATCTGGTCATCCCCACCTGGAACGCCGCGTTGATCTATGACACCGAGGCAGGCGCCCAGGAAACGCTGGAGTTGCTGGAATACGCGAACTCACAACTGCTGCAGTTCCGCTATTACGACCAGC
>Ga0111538_10000273_pt1 | contig 65630 bp, 44 predicted proteins | sample SoiMethybrSBSTD1_FD_79669 | JGI IMG/M metagenome (GOLD analysis project Ga0111538, IMG submission 79669) | Bulk soil microbial communities from a Populus tree surrounding site in Tennessee, USA - Soil MetaG P. TD hybrid SBSTD1 (version 2)... | ecosystem: Environmental > Terrestrial > Soil >...
ACGGCGGATGCGGTCAAGCGAGCTTTGCCAAAGGCAACCTTTGGTGGACCTCATAGCACGGGCCCATCATGGGACAAGGCTGAAACATTTCTTCGCGGATTTTTAGATCACGTAGTTAATGGCAAAAATTATGTTACCGGTAAGACTGGCGCTCCCATTGACTTTATTGCGTTTCACGCCAAGGGCAAGCCTGAACTACAAGGTGATTCAATTATATTAATGAACCTGGGAACACAGCTCAGGGACATTTCAAAGGGATTTGAAATCGTTGCTTCCTACCCGTCGTTAAAGGACAGGCCTATCGTTATAGGAGAATCAGATCCCGAAGGCTGCGCCGCCTGCTCGGTCAAGGATTATCCTGCAAATGCTTACCGCAACGGCACATTGTACAGTAGCTACACCGCTGCGGCCTTTGCCAGAAAATATGAGTTGGCTGATCATTTCGGAATTAACTTTAAAGGAGCTGTGACCTGGGCTTTCGAATTTGAAGATCAACCCTGGTTTAATGGTTATCGCGACCTGGCGACGAATGGAATAGATAAGCCAGTATTAAACGTCTTCCGGATGTTCGGAATGATGACCGGGGATAGGGTGGAGGTTACGGGGGACATCGCTTACAAGGTAATGGCTGCGCGCGATTCCAGTATCCGAAAATCAGACAGGGACATATACGCAGTCGCTGCAGCCGACGCGGATAGGGTTGCCGTTATGGTTTGGAATTATCACGACTTAAATATCATATCGCCAGCGGCCACGGTCAATATTGTGGTCCAGGGAATCAAGGTACCTAAGGTGGATGTACATCACTACCGAATCGATCAGGAGAATAGTAATTCTTATGAGGTTTGGAAAAAAATGGGATCGCCTCAGGTGGTTAGCAACGAGCAATATGCAACGCTCGAACAATCCAGTCGATTAAAATTGATTGAAGGTCCCAAAAACATGAATGTGGAAAAGGATGAGCTTGTAATTTCCGTTCCCATGGAAGGCCAGGCTGTTTCGTTATTCGTTATTGAGTGGTAACGATTCAGGTCCTGATAAAATTATTCATTCGAATGCAATATTTTCAAACAAGATAAAATCATGAAGATTTTTTTCTATAACCGTCACGTGTCCAAGTTCTTCGCTGCGATGCTGCTGCTGGTAAATGCAATGCTCCAGGCACAGCCTCGTGATATCGTGGTGCATGATCCTGTGATGATAAAACAAAATGATACCTATTACATTTTCCATACCGGCAAAGGGATTCCGGTAAAGGCGTCAAAGGATATGAAGACATGGAAAGAAGAAAAACCTGTATTTGGTACGCCACCTTCTTGGATACTAAAAACGATACCGAAATTTGATGGCTCGATTTGGGCCCCCGATATCATCTATCGGAATGGGATATACTATTTGTACTATTCTGTTTCTGCCTTCGGACGCAACAATTCAGCCATTGGAGTGGCAACGAATGAGACCCTTATTCCAACTGATCCTAAATTTAGATGGGTTGATCACGGTATAGTAGTTCAATCTGTGGCAGGACGGGATCTTTGGAATGCGATCGACCCAAATGTCGCGATGGATGACAGCGGAAATCCTTGGATGGTATTCGGGTCATTCTGGATGGGAATGAAATTGGTGAATCTTCGACCGGACATGATTTCCATAGTCACCGACTCGACGCAGAAATGGAGCACAGTGGCAGCACGGGAGCGAAATTGGAAAGTTGACGAACGTGATGCTGGTGATGCGGCAAACCCCGAACTTGACTATAAGACGTTGTATACCCCGGAATTGTTGGCGATGAACAAAAATATGAAGAATGGTTCACTCGAAGCACCATTCATATTTAAGAGAAATGGATACTATTATCTTTTTGTATCATGGGATCGTTGTTGCCGTGGCTTGGAGAGCTCGTATAAAATTGTTGTGGGAAGGTCAAAAAACATCAGAGGGCCATACGTGGACAAGGAAGGAAATAAAATGATCCATGGGGGTGGGACGCTAGTGGCTCAAGGAAATGACGAATGGGCAGCGGTCGGTCATCAGGCTGCGTATACACTGGACGGTAAAGACTACCTGATATTTCATGCCTACGATAAACGGGACAATGGAAAACCCAAGTTACGAATTAAAGAAATTCAATGGGGCGACGACTTGTGGCCCAGTATTTCCGTGAAAGATTGACTTCCCCAATAAGAATCAAAGACATCACAGGGTCCACGCAACGTTGTGAAACTCCGAGCCTCCTCGACCCCGTGGTAAAAATTCGAATTCAAATGCCACAAGTCTCCAAGACACTAAGGTTCACAAAGCGCATCGATCTTCGTGATACCTTGTGTCTTTAAGTCTTCCTGGCAAAAAGATCCACCAATTATTTCAAGACCTCGACTTTATGCATTTTCGATGCACTATCATCTATAGAAACGGGATTAATTAATGGCCTTCCCATATTTTGAAAACTGACATGCATTTCGTCGCCTTGCTGAAGGTTGATATTTTCACCGAAACTAAATGCATCCGCCCCAAAGAAATGAATGTGCAACTGCCCGGGTATACGGTGTTGATCGTATTTGAAATGGTGATACTCCAGGTTTTCTAAACTGTGGGTGATCGCTTCTTCTCCCGTCCGTATGGGCTTTGACCAATAAACTTTGCCCCCTCGGAAAATACTTACCGTGCCGGGAATGGAATCAAACCTCGCATTTAAAACCAACTCAGGACCAATAGAACAATGCCGGATTTTTGAAGGCGCCAGGTATAAATAGTTTTTTCGCTCCATCACATGGTCACTGAATTCATTGGCCTGAACAAATCCCAGCCGATGAGGAATACCTTTCTCTGAGATCAGATAGACACCCGCGATCTCCGGTTCTTCACCACCGTCATCAGCGTAATCAGGGACAATCAGTGGTTGCGCGTGCCCCTTTAGGTTTAATCCGTTTCCCTTATAAAACCATTCGGGCTGAATGCCGATTGTATTCGCCCCGGGTTTTCCTCCTTCCTCTCCCCACAAATACATCTTCATGCTATCGGTAAGGTTCTGCACCTTCTCTTGCTCGTGCATTTTTTGCCGGTTGGTAGCGCTTGCCTTGTGCGTAAGCCCAGTACCGGAGAGCATACATTTCATAGGATCATTTGGACAGTCGATTGGCGGCAGCATTTTCCAGTCACCTTTTGATTCATAGATTGTACTGTATTCCAGCCGTTCCTTCGATAAAACTTTCTCAAGAGATTCGGTTACGCTTTTTGCCTGTGCAATACCTTCCTTAAAGAATTGATATGTGGACGTAACAGAAGGATCGAGTAAGATCACGAAAGGTTCCTGAACCAAGCCTACTCTGCGTCCGGATGTCGGGTGTTGAAGTTGAATTAAATTCATATTTCAGAAATTTCACTTTACAAAAAGCGATAAAATACTCAATGCGATCATTGCTGTTATCCCCAAGATAAACGTTCCTGGCGTGTAGCGTTTCAAACTAAAGGTGGCGTTTACACCAGTGAGCTGCGTAAAAATCCAAAACAAACTATCATTCAGATGCGATACCACTGCAGACCCGGCACCTATTGCCACCACGAACATCGCCCTGCCGATCTCACTGTCAAATCCCAGGTCTGCCATCATTGGCGATAAGATAGAAGCAGTCGTAATAATGGCCACCGTGGATGATCCCTGTGCAGTTTTGATAGCAGCAGTAAGTATAAATGGCAACCATAACCCTATTGGCCATTGGGAAAGGATCAAGCTTAACGTTTGTGCTATGCCAGAGTTTTGAAGGATCATTCCGAAAGAACCTCCTGCACCGGTAATCAAAATGATGATCGCTGCATCCTGCAATGATTCGCCCACCCACCCGGTGTTGGATAAATGATCTTTCAAAAGCTTTTTCGGGAGCAAAAGGGCGAGGAACAGTCCAATGATCAAGGCCATCACAGGATCTCCAATAAATTTAATGACTTGACCTGCGATAGACTGAGAAAGATCTAGCCCAAAGAATTCCAGAAATGACTTTACTACGATCAATAAAATTGGAACAAAAATAGGAAGCGAAGATTTTAGCCAGCCCGGGGCTGTCTTCATTAGGGTTTGAATATCTTCCTCCTTGAGTTCCGGCGCCGGATCCACATAGGTGTCAGAGGTGAACTTTATGGAGTAAAACAAACCCGCCAACATCGAGACAAAGGCTACTGGCATACCAACCAAAAGTACTAGCCCCAAGTTTGCGTTCAGAATACCCGCGGCGGCCAGGGGACCCGGAGTGGGAGGGACCATGCAGTGGGTGGTTATCAATCCCAACGCGAGGGCTATTGACGTCGTGGCAAAACTTAAGCCCGCACGTTTCGTGAGACTTCTGTTCAACGGAGTTAAAATAATAAAACCACTATCGGCAAAAACCGGAATGGCCACGATGTAACCGATAAAGGCCATGGCAGCGGTGACATTTTTCTTTCCCATCAACTGGATTATTTTTTCCGCCATCGCAAAAGCACCCCCTGATTTCTCTAGAAATTTTCCGATGATAACACCCAGCACGATGATCATTCCAATTTTACCAAGGGTTTGACCAAAGCCGTCATTGATTGACTTGGCAATCGTTTCCCCCGGCATCCCAGAAAATATCCCAAAAAACAAACAGGCAAAAACCAACGCCAGCAACGGATGGATCTGCATTTTGCTGGAAAGGATTATGATTAATACGATTGATATGATTAATATGATGACTAGATACATGCAGTATTTTTAGTTAACGACTGGGCTTACGATGCAGCTATTATTTTTAAGGAAGATAGAATTTTGCGTATTGAATATCCATATTTGATTTGTTTCCATTCGGGACAGGAATTAGCTGTAATATCTCGCTTCCGCTCTCGTTCAGGGTGATCATCGTTTGACTATAACCTCCTGGAGGACCATCGCCTCCAGTAGCATAAGTAATGGGAGCTTCGATATAAGTCCAGTCACCTTCCCCTAAGTTTCTGTTGATCATGTAACCGTTACCGATCTCTCTGCCATTCATGTTGACCGCCATACCTGAGACGAGAATGGTTCCTTTTTCTCCACCGTAAGGCGACCAGATTACATAGGGCGTGGATCTAAGAAAATGGCCTTCCTTCGTAAGAATTTTTTTTCCAAGGTCTGCAGGATTACCCCAGTCGACACCATCATCCGAAATCTTGTAATGAACAGGGATGCCCTCGACCCCCACAATTTCAAATACCATCATGTATTTTCCATTGGGAAGCTTTGATACAATTGCCATCCCTGGACGTGTCTTTCCATCGGCGACAGCAACATCAAATACTTCTTTGCCCCACGTTTTCCCGCCATCTTCCGAAACTTTGTGCGCCAATATCTGATCAAGCTTCTTGTTTTCATATCGTTCATCGGAATAATAAGCTACAAGCCTCCCGGCACTATCCAGTCCTAAGAACGGTTCCCATACTGGTGTTTCGCCTTTATTGGGATAAATCGCCCGACCTCCTTTGATGATTGAGCTTAGAAATTCCCAGCGTTTCCCACCGTCGCGGCTCACGTACACTAGCAACTCCGTTGATGACATATCTTTCGGAATGGAATTCCCGGAACAAAAAATTGTCCCGGCAGGAAATTCTCCGACCTGTTGTGGCAATTCGAACAGGTGGGGCTGATACTTCATTCCAAATTTGTTTTTTGTGTCTTCCACTTCCGAAAGCAAGCTCCACGTTTCGCCGTTGTCAGTGCTTCGATAAATCGGAAATGATGGTTCACGGTTCATGTAGTGTTCAAAGGTGACGAGCAGATTCCCCTTTGACTCAGCATGATGTTTTATTTGAATGACACGTGGATACATCGCGCCAACAGTCGGGGCATTTCCTTGCGTAGCGTACAGCGTTCGGACTTGTGCAACGTTAACGGGTTGAATTTCTTTGGCCTGCATAACATCTTCCTTTTTTTCAGGTTGACAGCTGACAAGGAAGAGCGGTAGGCTGATCGCAAAAAGCATTAGTGATGTTAAAAGGATTTTGGATCTGGCTTTCATTAATGAAACATCAGTTAATGTTGGACATAATACAGATTTGTTGGGAATTCGCGGCGCGAAGTCCTTTACTTCCTCGCAATGCGAGCCGTGCAATCGATGTCTAGGTACTTTGATAAACTTCCGTATATTTTTGAAGGGTCGCAAGAAATAAATGTATTTTTTACATTTAAGTTTGATTGGTGAAGCTTAATGAAAATTTAAGAAAAGAGCGAAGGTCACCCAAAGGCCTTCATCAGCGCATCTTTGCGGCTACGTGATACGGTTATTGATGTATTATCGCTCATAACGACATAGCCACCTTCGCCCCTTATGTAACGAACAATTTCGTTGAGGTTAACAACATGCGAATGATGGATCCTCAAAAAAGCATGTCCTTCCAATAACTCTTCAATCTCCTTCAGGGTTCGAGAAACCAGAATTTTCTTTGCGTTCTTGAGCACGATCTGTGTATAATTACTATCCGCCTCGCAGTGAAGAATATTTTCAAGCGACACCAATTCAAAACCATCAAGCGTAGGTAAAGCAATTTTTTGCAGCAATGGGTGTTTGTTATCTAACTTTTCCAGCAAGACATCGAGTTGCTGATTGAGGGAGTGATCTGCTTTCTGACTGACCTTGGCTACAGCCTTTTTGAGTTCGTCCTTGTCAATGGGTTTAAGCAGGTAATCGATGGCGCTAAAACGGATTGCTTTAATGGCGTAGGCATCATATCCCGTAGTAAAAATAACGTCAAACGGTATCTGCGAGAATTGTTGGAGCATTTCAAAGCCGTTCATCGTTGGCATTTCAACATCCAAAAAAACCACGTCGGGCTTGTGTTGGGCAATTGCTTCCAACCCCTCTGCTGCAGAATTGCATTGCGCGAGCAGTTGTACCTCGGAACAATATTTTTTTAGCTGGATCGAAAGTGTCTCCCGGCAATGTGTTTCATCATCAATGAGAATGGCCTTAATCATACATTGCAACAATTACGAGAACCCTATGCATTGGAACCGGCAATCACGCCTTTCTAAACAGGTATTTTTAATAACACGCTTGTGCCACAAGCTTCTCCTGATGAATCGACTAAGTCGGTGACTTCAACGGTCGTAGCTATATCATTCACGGCATTGATTAATTCAAGCCTATGTTCTGTAATCTTCATGCCCAGCGATTTATTTTTGCTGGCGGATTTGCTCTTCAGCTCGGCCGCACGCTTGCGTCCTACGCCATCATCCGTAATATGACAGAAAAGTGTTTTATTTTCCTGGTGCAGTTCTATTAGCAAACAACCTTTGTCTCCCTTGTGCATCAAACCATGCCAGATGGCATTCTCGACATATGGTTGTATTACAAGAGGAGGTACTTCTAAGTGTTCAACCTCTAAATCGGGGTCGCAAATAATTTGATAGTCAAAATGATGTTCAAAACGTGAAACCTCCATGTCCATATAAAGCCGGAGGGCTTCCAATTCATTTTCCAGGCATACCGACTTTGCCTGGGAGTTCTGCAGAATCAATCGAATGAGTTTTGAGAATTTAGTCAAGTAATCAGAAGCCGCCTCAGATTCGTTTTTAAGAATAAAGCGGTTAATTGAATTTAGACAATTAAAGATAAAATGGGGGTTCATTTGCGCTCGTAAAGCCATCATTTCCAAGTCAACGGTGCGGCTCTTGTACGCTGATAACTTTTGCTCTTTCTCCAATCGTTCTAGCTCCAGGTCCCTTTCCAATCGATCCTTCAGTAACCGTTCAGCTTTTGTATTTAGACTAATATTCCGAAAAATCACGAGACCCAGCACCAAGGTGAAGCCAAGCCCGGCGATAAAAACATTTCGCAGCATCGCCTGCCTTTTCAACTCCTGTTGATGAAGTTGTTGCTGTTGTGTTAGTGTCTCAATGCGCGCTTGTTTTTTTGCGAGTTCGAGATTGGCTTCCAGGACTGCCAGGCGCTTCGTATACTCCTCAGACGTGATGGAATCTTTTAGTGATATGTATTGCGCCTGGTACTCATAGGCTTTTGCGAATTGATGTAGTCCTGCGTAAATCTCGGATAGCGTTTGGGCAGTGTTTTTAATTTCCTTCCTGCTACCTGTTTTCTGCGCTAACGCGAGGCTACGTTGCGCATAAGATAAAGCCAGCGGGTAACGCTTCTGGGCAAGGTATACCCTGCTTATATTGTTAAGTACATTATCATGAGACATGTCTTGGCCCTTTCGTGAAAGTGAAAGGCTCTTTAACAAATACTTCAAAGAAACTTCATACTCTTTCCTGGCAAAGTAAACTTTACCAACAGCATTGAATCCTGACGCTGCCAGACTGGAATTTGATTTTAATAGTCGCTGCAAATAAGATAGCGCTTCTTCATATCGGCCCATCCGTCGGTATGTTTCGCCAAGCTGAAGCAGGGAATATTCGAGCAAAGGCAATCCCTTCTCTTGCGTATGGGCTAAACTTTGCTGATAATAATCCAACGCTGTGGTGAGCTTATCGGCCGCCAGGTACATGTTTCCCATGTTAATAAGAGAAAATGCAATTCCGGGGTGATCATTAATCTTTCTGCGTATTTGAAGTCCTTGCAGGCAATACTCGATTGCTTTGTCATAATTTCCCAAGTTTTGATAGTTGATCCCAATATAGTTGAGCGCAGATCCTATGGCTTCATGATTACCCAGTCGCTGAAAAATAGCAAGTGATCGCTCGAGTGCCTGCATACCTTCATCATAATCACCCAATCTATTACATATCGCACCAAGGTTGTTCAGCGCAGCAGCTAAATCTGGTTCGTGGCCGATGCGTTCGAAAATTGAAATTGCCTTCGTCACATAAGCCTTTGCTTGTATTTCATCGCCTTCGTAATGGTATGTCCAACCTGTGATCCGAAGCGCTTCTGCCTCTCCCTTCCGATAGTGTATTTTTTTGGATTCATTCAGCGCGTCAAACGCGTAAAGCCGGGCCGTGTCTGGTTGAGACATCCAGAATTGTTTACCCAATGCATTCAGCACATTAACTTTTGTTGTATCCGTGGCTACCAGAAGCAGCGCCCGCAAACTGTCGGATTTGGTGTTGATCCCCGAAGAGAAGCTATCGTTAACACCCGCTACTAACACCCCTATCAATATAGTTCGGGCCACATATTTTATTCCTAAACCATCATGAAAAGAGCGATTGTATAAGTGTTTAGTCATCCAAGTATCCAGTCACCCGGCGTTTAATTTATTGGATTTTCCTAGTTAAAGATAAGCCATATAGCATTGGAGTAAAAGTCATTGAGTGTGCTTTTTGTCGAGTGTAAAGACTTAAAGAATAGATTATTGTATCTACAAAATATTCTGACCTCATAGGAAAAATGTTGGTTGCTTAACTGAACCCCAACCTACGCCATTTTTACGTACGAGACCATTGGGAGTGAGCGATCGGTAGAGATATGCAGTCAGTTAGCGGTTCATGATGAGTATCTTTATCTGCCTTGTATTCCGTTCGGGTCACTTTTGTTGAAATTATCGATGATTTTTTCAAATAAAATAGGAGCCTTCGAAAAGCACTTCAGACTATTAGCAACGGTTGTACTAGAGCATCACTCGATTCTTGGATGAGTGTTCAGTCTTTCGGACAGGAGCACCTGGTCTTTTTTCAAACGGACTCTAACACATTAAAAAAGCTGCTCACTTAAGTTAGACAATTAAATACCCAGCCCGCCAACTGCTCATTCGTTGTAGGATAGGCTTTCTCGTCTGCCGTACTTTCTGCCAAAACAAAATCCTATGAAAAAGTTCATCCTGACTTTCGCAATTCTGACATGGGTCTTCACAGGTTGTGAAGAAACGCCTCACGGTCCGTCCAACAATAATGTTAGTAAATATCCGGCCGATGTTGCTATCAAATGGATTAAGCTTCAACAAAAGCTTACCAAAAAAACTCCGGGGTTTGATCCTGCTGTTTCAAGCCGTTCCTATGCTTACTCGGGACTCACGTTATATGAGGCTGTAGTAAAAGGAATGCCTGAATACAATTCAGTAGCTTCACCGTTGATCGGTGACAATATTAACGCGTTGCCCAATCATCAGGTGATTGATTGGGCCGCCAGCGCCAATGCTGCCATGGCCTTTATTCTGAAAAATTTATTTGCCAACACCTCTGAAGCAAATAAGGCCACTATCGATTCATTAGAATCTGCTTTAAACGCTGAATACGAAAATAAATCCACGGCTCAAATTGTGACCGCGTCGGGAGAATATGGAAGAAAAATAGCGAACAGTATTTTCGAGTGGTCAAAAGGCGATGGCGGGCATGAAGCCTATAAGGGAGCAATAGATAACTCGTATGTCGTTCCTAAGGGCCCGGGTTTATGGGTTCCAACCCCGCCTGCCCTTTCTCCACCGATAAGGCCATCTTGGGGAAACAATCGGTCATTTATTCCCAACAGTGCTGTTTCAACTGCTCCAGGTCCTCCCATTCCTTATTCGGAAAATCCTGACTCTGATTTTTACAAAATGGTTAATAAAGTTTACACCATTTCTCTTTCACTAACCGAAGAGGACGTTAAAATTGTTAAGCATTGGGGAGACCTACCCGCCAATTACAATGCTCCGTCCCACTATACGCACATAGCTACTCAGTTAGTAGAAGAAAATGAACTTAAACTTGATCAAGCTGCCGTTACATATGCAAAACACGGTATTGCGTTAAACGAAGCAATCATATCTGTCTTCAAAGCCAAGTACATCCACAATTTAATTCGTCCTATTTCTTACATCAGAAGCGTACTAGGGCAGGCGGCGTGGAATACAGTAATACCTACACCGCCACATCCTGAGTATCCTTCTGGACATGCCACGGTAGGGGGAGCTTCTTATACCGTTTTGGCAAGTATCTTTGGTAAGGACCATGCCGTTGTGGACCGCGCACACGAAAATTTATATGGAGCAAGGTCATACGAAAATCTAAAAGCCTATGCAACTGAAGCCGCATGGTCGAGGGTTTTAGCCGGCATTCATTACCAACTTTCAGCAGACGTGGGATTAGCGGAAGGCGAAAAGGTAGGCGACCTTGTTAACAAAATAGAATTCAAATAAACAAGGTTCCAATGTAGAAATTGAAGTAGGCTTTAAGACGCATATAGCTTTTGCAAGTGCTACAAAGTTAAAGTCTACTTCATTTATTTAAAGCGCTTCATTTCTTGTGGAGATCGGTTTAGGGAATGGAAATGCAGGCAGGCAGCGTTCAAAACATGGTCAACCATCCTTCAAGGAAATCCGTATCTTAGCTTATGCTTAGCTTTCTGTTGGAAATTGCTATTAATTCCCTCCTGTTCTTTCCGGGGGGCAAATCAAGGCCAAATCTTATGTTCGTCATATTGATTACGGCCTCCGTGCTTACACTTGCCACCGCGGCCATCATCAGAGGCACGTCGTAAAATTTCGGGTTCCACTTCCGATCGATATTCGAAATTCGGTGTTGGATATTCGATATAATGAATATCGAACAAGGAATATCGAATGTCCAATACTGATCGGATCCGGTAGCTACGTGCCTTTGGAAATTGACCACTGGCTACTGCATAAACTGGAATGATTCAACTATCAAATTCCGTGAATGTCGACTTTGAATGACTGGTATGATCTGGCGTCCTCTAAACTTATTTAATCTCAATTGCGATAGTTTAATAGCAACATTTATATTTGCACTTCCTTTAAAAGGGCTATTCTTTACACCTGGAGAGGTGGGTGAGAGGCTTAAACCAGCAGTTTGCTAAACTGTCGTACGGGTTAAATCGTACCGGGGGTTCGAATCCCCCCCTCTCCGCATAGACCGAAATGGGCCGGGAAGTGAGATTTTGCTATTATGTTTGATTTTGAAAAGTTAGAGGTGTACCAGATTGCCAAAGGAGTTGTAACAGATTCCTTAAAAATCATCTATTCTAACACCAATCTCGACACTTATATCAAAGATCAGTGGAAGAAGGCCAGCATGGACATCTTGCTTAATCTGGCTGAAGGGACGGGGAGGATGACCAGCGTCGATAAAAAACATTATATCACAATCTCGAGAAGCGCGGTATTCGAATGTGTTGCGATTTTGCAGATTTTGGGTGAGACCGGGGCCTTGCCCTTGGCTGAAGCCCAAAATTTATACGACCGATACGAAAAGATCTCTAAGATGCTGTTAGGCATGTATAGGAGTCACGAGTGATATGGTCCTGTAGCTCAACTGGATAGAGCAACTGCCTTCTAAGCAGTAGGTTTCGGGTTCGACTCCCGACGGGATCACAGAAAAGAAATTCAGAATTTCAAGTTCTGATAACAGAGGTGAAAAGATAAAATGTATCTTTGCGCTCCTAAAAAGCGAACTTTTCAAGAATCTTCGTTTTCTAACATTTCGGGGCGTAGCGTAGCCCGGTATCGCGTGGCGCCTGAGGCGCCAAGGTCGTCGATCGAATCTAGGCTGTTGTAGTTGTGGTTATAGCTTTTTAAAAATATTTCGGGGCGTAGCGTAGCCCGGTATCGCGCTTGGTTTGGGACCAAGAGGTCGTCAGTTCGAATCTGGCCGCCCCGACTTAAAAGACCACCTGAGGTGGTCTTTTTCGTTATGTACCATCAAGTCTACATTCTTTACAGCAACTCCTGCAATAAATTCTATACAGGCCAATCGGCCAATATTGAGAATCGCATAATTGAACACAACAATGGAGAAACAAAATCCATCCGGACATGTGTCCCGTGGAGGCTAGTTTGGAGCCATCAAGTCGGCACGCGCGCGGAAGCAATGATGCTTGAAAAGAAAATCAAATCGCGGGGGGCAGCTAGGTACTTAAGTGATCTAGGAATCGACGTAGCGTAGCCCGTTATCGCGTGGCGCGCTTCGCGCCAAGGTCGTCAGTTCGAATCTGGCCGCCCCGACTTAAAAAGCTCTGAGTAATCGGAGCTTTTTTCGTTACCGAAAGCTCCTGTCGAATTTCCTTTTTTCTTTCCGGAACGTTTAACACTCGAAGCCTCAATCCGCTAATCGACGAACGAATCGGCCACTCTAATTCTAAAAATCTCTAATTAGCCTTTCTTTTTTTAAAATTGTGATAAGCTTCAATTATTGGCGATGAAATTTATTAGCAGGAAAGTTGTCGTAAAGTATCTCTACAATCAGCTAACAGGGACCTTTGCCGGCTTTCTTATCGGGATGTCCGCGACAAAGCTTGTTGCACAATTTTTTGAAACCCGGGGCCTGAAAAACCTTTGGGGTCTTGCTTCAAAAAAAACAATTGTTGACAAAGACACATTTGGCAATCTGGAATGGATCATTTCCATTGTTATTGGATTTATTGTCTTTGAGATTTTTACGAAGGTGGTAAAGGAAAAGATTGATCAATATTTTCCCATCTACAAATACAGGTTCTTTCGCTGGACAATAGAGAATCAATGGCACACAAAATTACGAGACACAGGTGTCAGTCTAAACCATAGACGCGTTGTGATTTTTGCTTCCATGCAAAACGCATTGAACAGCGCCATTGATAAACACTCAAAACGTTAAACTTACTTTTATAATTTCGGATCATACGTCGCGCCCGCGGCAACCTGAATCATGACGATACGAACAGTGGTTGGGAAAAACTTCTCATGATCGGCACGTTTGTGCGCGTGGCCTTGTCCGCCACTGTCATCTTTGATCACCAGGTCCATTTGTTTAATTCCTTCTTCCCAGATGATGGATTCGTTTTCCCAGAAGGAAGTCATCGGTACGTCTCTTTCATACACACCTTCTTCCGTAAACACATTGGTGCCAGTACATCCATATCCATTTCCTTTGCCCTTGTTTGGAATGTAGCATAGGGTCCAGGTTGTAGGAGCGTTTCCGGCTGGCTTATCTTTTACTTCGATGCGAATGTGTACGGTGCCATTCCGATAATCGACGGGTGACGTCCAATTCTTCGGTATCTCCGGCTTAAGTTTATCTCCCGTAACGTAATAATGTGACTTGCTTGGTGTTGAATTGTCAGCGTCCGCTTTGGTGTAGGTAAACTCCACATCGAACAATATGAACTGTGTTTTACCCCTATCGCCGGACTCTTTTATGGATTGAGCGAACGACAACGCAGGAATGAAAAAGAAAAGCAATACAGGATACGTTTTCATGGGCAAAACAATTTTATTTTATAGGTTATTTTTTTACCGGAATGACCCAACCACTTTCAAGTCCTTACTTCACAAAAAAATTCAGGACGATCATTATAAATACCAACGCAACTGTCCACAGCGATTTGGCCAAAAGGGTTTTGTCATTGAGCCATAAAATCATCCAAGTGACGATATTGCCGCTGATAAACAAGAGCAATAGGATTGCCATGAAGGGAAGGTCATCAGTTGCTGTGTACGTCTTTAGCGCACTTTTCAACCCAAAAAAAGGAACCCAGAAGTAGCACAACATCAGCGTCACGTCCCAATAGGTCTTAAGTTTATTATCTTTTGATTCGTCCATTGCCTGGGCACTATTAGGATAACTTCCAAAAATAGAGACTCCTGGCGGCCTGTGCCAATATTGTAAGCAAAAGAATTCTTCCTTGTTGACGGCCGCGTGGATTGTGTGCCAGAACGTTACATTCTATCAGGCGCTAGATTAGGTGCTGATGCCATAAATCCACACACGCAGGAAATGTAAAACCGCAGAGGCGCTAAGACGCAAAGGTAACTTCAAAAGAATTCGGGATAATAAAACATCACCCATTGCCTTTGCGCCTCTGCGCCTTTTGCGGTTCAACAGGAAAACCTATTTCGTTTCCTCCTTCAAAAATTCCTCGACCATCGACACCACGGGATATTCATTATTGCCAGGTTTCAACGTGGTTAACTCGCCGATGTAATCGCCGTGGCCGCCAGGCACAATCAGTAGCTTCGCCTTCTGCATTTGCCGATACATTTCCACGGCATGTTCCGGACTAGCTACGTCATTGTTTGCCACAATAATAAGGGCAGGTGCCTGGATTCCTTTTACGTCTTCATCGCTGATGTCCTTAAAAGTTTGCATTCTGGCGACATCCCGCTCGTACATTCTATGCAGTGCGTCCTTGTCGGGATTTATTTGCAGGTAAGCATCTTTGTATGGTTGGGGCATTTCTTCAAACTTTGCTTTTTGCATCATCTCCCAAAACCATGGGTAGCTTCCTGCCTTTTTATACATAGTTGAAGCCACAACAATTTTATTCACAACTTCCGGATGACGAATGGCAATTTGAAGTGTTGTACTGGCACCGTTACTGAATCCAAAGATGTCTGCTTTGCTGATGTTAAGATGTTTCAACAATGCGGCGATATCATCTGCATCTTGCTCGAAGCTCAACGGCCGGTCTATATCACGCGTGTGACCATGGGCTTGCATCTCCACAGCAATTACCTGATGTGTTTTCGCAAGGGTAGTGAGTACCCGACCAAAAGTTGTCCCGATGGTTGAACCTCCGCCATGTATCAGTACCAAGGGAAATCCCTTGCCATGTAGTTCGTAATACATCTTGAGCCCATTTACAGTGGCGTATTTTCCGTTGGATTGTGCCGGAGCCATTTCGACCAGGTTAATCACAATAATAAGAATTGAGAGAAAAGTTTTCATCCAGACAAAGATAAAAAGCAGGTTACCATTAAACTAGGGGGGATTGCGGCAAATTGAGGGGGAGCTTAAAAATGTAGTTGGTTAGAGGTAGTTAGTGAGAAGTGTTAGGGTTAGTTGCTAAAAGTGTTAGAAGTGGTTGGTAAGAAGTGGTTGGTAAGAAGTGGTTCTTGCAAGGCGGAGGTTTATTCCATGGCGCAGCGTTTCGCCAGCCGTTCGGAATCGTGCAGAAAAAATCTTTAAGCGTACACATTATTCCAAAAAGCCTGCAAAATTTTGCTAATTTCTGTTTGGCTGTATATTTGATCTACAAAAGTTGAAATAATAAATATGCCACCACGTATCTACCTCGGCGAACTTGAAGAACTCATTTTATTAATGGTCGCTTTGCTCAACAAGGAGGCCTACGGCGTTTCAATAACCGAAGAGCTTAAGAAACAGGCGGGGCGGGAGATTACCATTAGTGCGACCCACGCCGCGCTGCACCGCCTTGAAGAAAAGGGTTTTGTAAAATCCAGAATGGGTGGCGCATCTCAAGAAAGAGGGGGTAGGAGGAAAAGACTATTCAGCATCACATCGTATGGGCGTCATGCGCTGGAGGAACTGCACGACACGCGCAACGTCATTTGGAATCTCATCACGAAAGTAAGTCCGTCATGAAAAGTGACTTTAAGACTTCGGCATGGATCGATGCGCTGATAGAAAACCTCGCGCCGGATCATTTGGAAGAAGAGATCAAGGGCGACTTGTACGAGCTTTTCCAAAAGGATCTTGGTGAAAAAGGGTTTAAAGCAGCCAATAGAAACTATGTCATTAATGGATTGGGTTTCTTGGCAAAGAGTTTTTTCTGGAGAAGATCAAATACTGCAAATTCAAATTCATTCATTATGATAAGAAATTATTTCAAAATGGCGCGGCGGACCTTGCTGGCATATAAGGGTACTACCGCCATTAACATTTTGGGATTAGTGGTCGGCATTGCCTCTGCACTAGTCATTCTGACATTCATCCGGTTTGAAACAAGCTTCGATACGTTTCATAGTAATGCAGGAAAAATCTACCGCGTGGTCCGCGTGAGCGGCAAAGACATGAATGAATTTAGAGCAGGTATTTCATATCCGGTTCCCGTCGCTATGAAAAATGAAATTTCATCGCTGGAAAATATTGTTTCAATGGAATATTTCGGCGGTGCAAATGTAGACGTGCTGGATGCGTCCGGGCAAACCGTGGCAATGTATCGGGAAGAAGCAGGATTTGTGCTGTTACAGCCCGAATTTTTTAAGGTTTTTGATTTTATGGATACAGATTTTAAATGGATTTCCGGAAGCCCCGAAATGGCTTTAGTCGATCCAATGAGTGTTGTCTTGACAAAAACAATGGCGCAAAAATATTTTGGAGATCAGGATCCCCTGGGAAGAATAATTCAGTTTCGAAAGAAATACGATTTCAAAGTGACGGGTGTGGTAAACGACTTTCCGCAAAACACGGATTTTCCTTTTACTATCATGATGTCGTATTCATCTCTTGAAGTCATGGCAGGCGAGGAACGGTTGAATAATTGGTTCAGCGTAAACGATACGCACAATACTTATGTGATTCTTCGGCCTGGGACCACCAAAGAAGAAATGGAAAATGAAATCGCGAAAGTTCATGCTGCCCATACGCCGAAAGAGCTCCATGAATCACGACATTATCTATTACAAGAATTTAAGGACGTTCACTATGACGCCCGTTTCAGAAATTTTAGCGGCAGAACAATCAGCAGGGAAACTGTAATGGCATTGGGAATTGTAGCAATGTTTCTACTCCTTGCCGGAAGCATCAATTACATTAATCTTTCCACCGCTCAGTCAGCGTTGCGATCAAAAGAGATAGGACTCCGTAAAGTAATGGGCAGCAACAGGAAAAATCTCGTACTTCAATTCCTGACAGAAACTTTTATTGTCGTTTCCATTGCTACAGCAATTGGAATGGTGATTTCCGAAATTCTGCTTCTCAATCTCCAATCGCTGCTCAAGTTCAGGCATGTTCAATACAATTTTACAGACCCATTCGTGCTTTTGTCATTGTTGGGAATTGTGATTGTCGTTACCCTTTTTTCCGGATTTTATCCTTCGTTGACGATTTCCAGATTCAATCCATTGACCTCCCTAAAAAACAAATTTTCCACGGAAATGCTGGGCGGAATGAGCTTGCGAAAAGTGCTGGTGGTTGTTCAATTTACCATTACGCAAATGCTTGTCGTAGGCACTTTCATCGTGGTAGGTCAAATGCGCCTTTTTCAAAATGTGAATATGGGTTTTAATAAGGAAGCGATCATTACCGCGCGAGTTCCTAATTCTGAAGTCGACCGGATTGAGCAGTTGAGAGGGCAATTACAGGCTCAACCTTTTGTCTCATCCCTTAGTTTTAGCTATACACTTCCTTCAGGTGTAGTACGACCCCGGTCCTACATGGATATCGGTCGACCAGAAGCGAATGCTATGGAAGATTATAAAGTTTTTGAGTACGAAGGGATTGATCCGAATTATCTCGATTTATTCCAGATTAAATTGTTGGCTGGAAGAAATCTTATGATGAGTGACTCTATTGGAAACATTCTTATCAATAGCACCTTGGCAAAAGCTTTGGAATTAGGAAGTCCTGAAGTTGCTGTCGGTAAAGAATTAAAAATGGGAGACGGCAAACGGGTGACTGTGGTAGGAATTGTTGACGATTTTTATTCCAACTCGTTAAAAGAAGGTGTTGATAATATTGTGATGAAGATCGCACCCAATGATTATTACACGATGAGTATTAAGCTAACACCAAATCGTGAAGGTGAGTTGATGCAGGAGAAAATACAAGCCATTGAAAAGATCTGGACGGCCTCTTTTCCCGATTTTGTATTTACCTATCAATTTTTTGACGACAACATTAAAGCATTTTATGAGCAGGAGAGCAGATATGCAAAACTCTTTCAATTATTCTCCGTGGTATTTTTGATCATAGGTTGTCTCGGACTTTATGGATTGATAACGTTTCTTGTCAATCGGAAAGGCAAGGAGGTAGCTATCCGCAAGGTTTTAGGGGCAAACATTGGCAATATCCTGGCGCTTTTATCCAAGGAATACATTCAACTAATAGTTCTATCATTCGTATTGGCTACGCCTGTAGCCTACTATGTGGTTAACAGCTGGTTAAATAATTTTGCAAATCGAATTGATCTTCAATGGTGGTTATTTGCTACACCCGGACTAATTGTTCTAGTAATTGCCTTGTTAGTTGTAACGACGAAATCGTTGAAAGCGGCGAATGCGAATCCTGTTGATAAGTTGAAGTATGAGTAAGGGAAGATTCGGGAGCTAATACATTGCAAAAAATTTAACTCCATATTTTTACCACGGAGTCGCAGAGCGACGGAGAAATCACGGAACCCTTCCCACGAAGGACGTATCGACCCACGGCTTGGCCGTCTCTGCGGTCTCGCGTCGAGTAGATTTGCCCGAGTAGTTTGCAAGGGAGTTAGCGCAAGTTTGTTGCGCTTATTCTTAGCGTAGCTCAGCGTTAAAATTTCGACACAACTACTTCAATATTAATAGTCTTGGGCGAGGGAAGCACATTTTTCTAACTTCACATTAGGATTACTGAACATAGTGTGTTGACGGTTCAGGTCTTGCGATAGCAACTGCATCCAACTTGTTCCTTCTTATTTCTGTTTGTCGAATTGTTCCTGTAACGATATTTCCTTTTCCAGATCTTGAATGAGTTTTTCGTCGAGTGGCGTTAGCTTTAATACGTTATAATGGTTCCAAAACTCCTGGTTATATTCTGTGGGTTTTATCATCATCCCGTATTTCAATTTTTTTGCCATTTGATTTTCCTTGGCGGGAATGATATTGGTAGCGATAAATTCGAGCGTCTCGATGGAGGAAAGCCTTAGTTGCCCGGCCAGATCATAGATTTCATTGAGCTCGGACTCATGCATGCGTCGCGGATATAACTTATTGTTGTATGATTCAAACTCCACGGAAAATCTGAACCAAACCCGTCGCTGCTTGCCGGATTTGATGTTGCGTTCGTCATAGTAATTTTTGGATTTGTCACGGCTTTTCCGCTCCATCGTTATTTTTAAAAAACCAAAGGTTTCCATGTCGATGTACAACATGCCACTGTCTGTACCGCGACTCATGGACACACCATAGACCAACTGGTCATCATATACTGTGATGGTATCCAACGAAAATGTATTGGCCGAGTCTAACATCCCTCTGTTGTACCGAACATCGTTGTTTTCAATCAGGTCGGTTAATGGAATTCCAATATTGTCACGTTTGCTCTGGCTGCCGTATCGTAAACTTCGCCGCATTTCCTTCACGTCTACTGATTCCTGTAAATCTCTCTTCGGCCTACCGTCAAAGTTCTTGTCGTATAAATCAACGGCAGCTTCCGTGAGCAGCACATATTTTCCATTTTCCGCTTCGATCTGTCGGAAAAATCCCTGCAAACAGAATGGTTTTGTTGAATAGTTGAGTGTGAGATTTTTTACGGCCTTAGCAACAATTTCTTTTCCCGTAAGATCCTTTTCCCGAATGACAATTTCCCGAAGCAAAACGGAAATTGCCTTTAATCCAACCGATAGACTTCCTTTAGCGAGCCGGTCAATCCTGGCTCGAAAGCTTTTATAACCAACATGGGAAACAACTAGCGAGTCATTCTTGTATCCTTCCGGAATATAAAAATCAAATTCTCCGGCTGCATTCGTCACCGTGCCTACAGGTTTTCCAACAATGCTGACGGACGCAAATCCCAGGGGCTCCTGAGATTTTTCATCGAATACCCTGCCGGTGATTAACTGCGGCTGAGCTGTCGCAGAACTTAACAACGCTGCTACCATTATCGGTAGCGCAGACGTTAAAGAAAAAAATTGCATTCGCGACATTTAGAAAATATTAAATTATCCTACGTTGACATCTTAAACCAAACTTACATTTCGTCCCTCTGGGACTTGGAATCATTTAGAATTTTGTTCTACCAATATCAAGTCCCCACGGGACTTAGGTGCGTCGAGAATCTACGTCTTACCAATTTGATGTGTCCTGAGGCACCACAAATGCCGTAGGCATTTAATATTGGTAGAAAGGAAATAAAGAAAAGTTCAGTGACGTAGGCAACGTATTTATGACAAAGTAGAATCATTATTCCTCAATAACTTCCATAAACAATCTGAAGCCCACGGTGTCGTTAGCTTTAGTGTAGGACTTCACGCTGCGAATTGTTGATTCACTTGGAAGGTCATTCCAACTTCCGCCACAGGCTTTACCTTTCTCATCGATCATCTCAGCAACATTGCCGACGACATCGGATAATCCCATACCATTGGGGAAGTAAGAAGCTGTAAGAGACATTTTGGTCCAGCCGTCGTACCCGGGTATTTGTGCAGGGCAGGGATTGATAGGTTTGGAGACGTTAAAATTTCCAAGGAAGCAATTTTTTGAGTTCTGTACTTTCCTACGATAGTTATAGGCCCCCCACCAAGGATAAAGAATCTCGTCGTTTACCGGAATAGTTGTTCTCTTTCCTTGTCCCACTTCGGAAATTGTATCCTGAGGAATAACTACCTCTACCATATTTTCGTCAATGTTCCAGGATTGAAATTTCGCATAGCCCAATGCCGCGATCTGCCACTCATTCAAGGTGGGAAGCCTGAATCTCACTTTTGCAAATTTCTTTTTGCCTGGATTGTTATTGTAATGTTCGGTAAACCATTGACAAAAAAGAATGGCCGCCTCATGCCGGACGTTGACAGCAGGGTAGTCTGTATAATTTTTGGTCAGCGTGTCGTTTTTATTCTGTGGCTCCTGATAAAGTGCGGCATAATTCTTATAATATTCTAGTGACTTTTCATCGTAGCCTGATAAGTCAAAATCACACAGTTTTAATAATTCTTGCTGGTCATCCTCTGTTAAGGAGTGCAGAAAAAGGTTATATAGACCATTTGTCGTTTCCGTTTCGTACGCGTACAGGTTTCCCTTTATCCTTCTTAAAGATTTGTCTACCTGGCGCAAATTTATTTTTCGTGACGTTATCGTTACTGTCCTTAGTTGAATGGAATAGTCTTCCAGGGAAATCGTTATTGGACTTGATACATCGGACAAACTTCTCTTAAAAGTTTTGTAGCCGAGGTGCGATACCAGAAGCGAATCATTGGTGGCATGATGAACTTGAAAATCGAATTCGCCGTCGGAACCAGAACTTAATTCGATATTCTGGGGCTCTACTTTAATGGTGGCTTTCGATAACGGTAATTTTGTTTTAGCGTCAATGACTTTGCCATGAATAATAGACTGAGCAAAGACAACATCTCCCATTATGAAGGCGAGTAGAAAGACAAATAGGATTCTCATGAATAAATCAGTTAGGGAATTTCTTTTCTAACGGTATAACTTTCAGTTTTGTATAACAAATATAAAATATATTTATTACATTCACGTTTGTATAATAAATATGGTAACAAAGGGAAATTATCTCGGGGAATTTGAAGAGCTTGTGTTGCTGTCAGTGGCTTCGCTCGTCGATGATGCCTACGGCGTTTCCATCATGCAATACATTGAACAGGAGGCGGGAAGAAAAGTGAATATCAGTGCTGTTCATGAGGTTTTGAAAAGGCTTCAGCGGAAAGGATATCTAAAATCAAAGATGGGTGGAGCTACGCAGGAAAGGGGAGGAAGACGCAAGCGATTTTTCCTTTTGACGGTCAGTGGAAAAAAAACACTTGAGGATGCCATGAAGCTTAAACTTCAACTCTACAAACAAGTTCCCGACTTCTCGCTAAAGCTTACCTGATGAATACCCGGCCGCCCAAATGGGCTGACAAGTTTTTAGTATGGTATTGCAATCCCGACCTTCTCGAGGAAATTCAGGGTGATGCTCATGAATTGTATTTTGAAAGGGTAACGAATTGCGGGAAAACCGTAGCAGACTGGAGATACATTTGGGACGTGATCCGATTTTGTCGATGGTCGAATGTCCGGCGATCCGACGATGAATTTAGGCCCGGCTATTTCGCCGTATTATGGAGCCTGAATTTTAAAATTGCGTTTCGGAATGCCTTCCGGAATAAGCTCGTTTTCTCGGTTAAGATGTTGGGTCTATCAGTGTGCCTTGCCTTCGCTTTTGTCGTCTCGGCTTTTGTTATTCATGAATTCACATATGATAACTTTCATCGGGCCCATGATAGACTCTTCAGAGTGGGTTCAAAAGTTGAAATCGCCGGTAGCGCGACCAGTTATGCCGTATCGCCGCTATCGCTCGCCGACGGAATTATGGAAGAGATACCAGAAGCGGAAAATGCTTGTCGTATCATGTATACCGGCCGGCCGGTTTTTACCATTGAAGATAAAGTTTTCTCGAGTGAAGTGACGCTCGCCGCTTCCTCTGATTTTGCTAAAATATTTAGCTTCGATTTTGTAAGCGGAAGCAAAGATGCACTTGAGGAACCCAATAAAATTATAGTCACTGAATCAACCGCTGCAAAATTTTTTGGCGATGCTGATCCACTGCAACAAATGATCGATTTACCATGGACACAGCTGGAAGTTGCTGCTGTGATTAAAGACGTGCCCGCTAACTCCCATCTGAAATTTGACGCCTTAATCTCCTGGAACACTTTCGACTTTTATGATGGGTGGGATAACTTGAATGCTTATACGTATGTAGCATTAAAGCCTGGAGCAGAGAAGGACGATTTCCTTTCTAAGATTACAAAACTGCTACTGGATCATCAGGACGAGATCGAAGGCAATCGCGAATTTGCACCAGGTGACAAAATAAAAATCAGCCCTATCGTTGAAAGTATAACGGATATTCATTTGTCAGAATATCGCGACGAAGACATTGCCGAAAAAAGGAGTAAAACCAATATTTACATTCTGATTATCGTTGTTATTCTTTTCTTTGCCACGGGTTTGATCAACTTCCTTAACTTATCTCTTGCAGAGCAGACAACGAATTTCCGGAGGATTGGAATCCTTCAGGTTTTTGGAGGAGCGTCCGCAGATCATGGAAAACTTATTCTTACGAATATCCTTATTACTGTTTTTATTATAGGTCCCCTTACTACTTTGATGATCTATGCCAGTCTTATCGCTGCAGAATCCTATTTTTCTTTATATATAGACAAAAATGTTTTTACAAGCATGCCATTTATACTCGTGGCAGGCGCGTTTGTTCTTGCATTCATCTTTTCTACCAGAATTAATTTATTCATACTATCCCGATCTAATGACATTATTAACGCGCTGAAAGGAAAATTTAATTCCCGCCAAAATGGGTTTCAAGTGCGGGAACTTTTGGTGGCGACCCAACTTTCATTTTCCATTATCATGATCGCGATTATCGTGATTATTGTTGATCAGTTTCAATTCATGAATTCCGTCGACAGAGGATTTGATGACAAGAATACTATTGTCATTAAAATGCGAGGGGGGAGCTTTTCAGACGCTGAAACCTTTCAGGAATCCCTGAGAAAATTAAGCGGAGTCAAAAAAGTAGATGGAAGCTCTTTTTACCTGGACAATATCGAAACGAAAGAACTGTTTGAAGTAGAGACCGCCGAAGGGAGAAAGAAGATGCTCGTCGCCTATATGAATTGTGGATATGAATATTTAGATGCGATAGGTATTAAAATTACGAAAGGGAGGAATTTCAATAAGGATCATGGCAAGGATAATTTTGGAGCTTACATCATCAATGAATCAGCGGCCAAAGAATTTGGTTGGAAGGACCCTGTCGGAAGAAAAATTTGGGGACCGCTTGGGACGGACCGCGATGAGGGCGAGGTTATCGGTGTCATTCGGGATTTTAATTTTGCTTCGCTTCACAACGAAATTGAGCCTTTAATTATTTTTCCAATTGCGGAAGGGTGGGGTATCGAGTATGTCTATGTAAAAGTAAACCCGATAAGGCCATCGAATTTTATTTCGCAAATTGAAGCGGAGTATAAAAAAGCATATTCGAACTTTCCCATGGAATGGGAATACCTGGATTCAAAATACAAGAGTCTATATAAAGAGGACTACGAGATCAAGGAAATCTTCCAGGTTGGACTCGTCATTTCCATTTTTGTATCGTGCCTTGGCATATTCAGCATATCGGCGTTCCTGGTAATCGCCCGGGCCAAGGAAATGGGTATCAGAAAGGTGATTGGAGCTCATCCGCTTCATTTATTTGCGCTCCATATGAAGCGATTCATAAAATTCATTTTCATTTCTTTCCTGATTGCCTCGCCCGCTATTTATTACTTATCACAGCACTGGCTAAGCAACTTTGCTTACCACATCGAGCTTACGGCATGGTACTTCATTGCTCCTGCTTTAATCACCTTGGTGATCGTATTAATAACTTCAGGCTATCATGGAATAAAAAATTCCCGGGTCAATCCTGTGGATATTTTGAAGTATGAGTGAACCACCGTTCTTATATGAACATAATAAAATTGCCCCGGCTTTTTAAGCCGGGGCAATAGTTGATTACAATAAGGGCCTTAGCCCAATTATGACAGGATCATTCTACGCCAGCTCCCTCAAATCCACTGGCACAACTCTTGAAATACCTTTTTCTACCATGGTAATTCCGTAGATCACATCGGTCGAACTCATTGTACGTTTGTTGTGTGTGACAATAACAAACTGAGAGTCCTTGCTGAAGTTCCGGATGATGTTGTTGAACTTGTCGATGTTAGCGTCATCGAGCGGAGCATCAACCTCATCAAAAATACAAAACGGTGCAGGTTTCAAAAGATACATGCTGAATAGGAGGGCAGTAGCGGTCAGCGTCTTTTCTCCTCCTGAAAGCTGATTGATAGTGAGCGGACGTTTACCTTTTGGTTTTGCGATAATATCAATTTCAGTCTCCAGCGGATTGTTCGGATCCACTAACCTGAGATCGCACTCATCACCTTCCGTAAACAACGATCTGAATACACGTATGAAGTGTTCTTTAATCTTGTTAAAGGCGTCCATAAAGCTTTGGCTTGCCACACCTTCAATTTCTGCGATGGTGCTGATAAGGGATTCCTTAGCTTTTAAGAGATCATCTTTTTGCGCGAGGATGAAATCGTTGCGTTCTTTAATTTCAGTGTAAGCCTCCATCGCCATCGGGTTGATCGGTCCCATGTTGTCAAGGCGATCGCGAATTTTTTGTACTTCTTGGCGGATTTTATCTTCGTCCACCTTGCTGAGTTCCTCCGATTCTTCTGGTGTAGCTTGTCCCACAACAGTGTCAAGGTCCGTATTGAATTCTACAGAAAGACGTTCCTTCACAGAATTTAGGTGCATCTTACTTTCGCCAAGCTGATTCTGCAGCTCTAACAAAACGGTGTCAATGTTCTGCCGCTGATGTTGGATCTCACGAAGTTGTTTTTCTACCTGATCGATGTTCCCTCTTGACTCATAGTACTCCTTCTCGGCTTCGCTAAGGCCTTTCTCCATCTCTTCTTTCTCAGCGTACATGCCCAGCAGTTCTTCATCGTTAGACTGGGTTGTCTCAATAATGCTTTTAACTTCCTCCTCGTTCTTTTTCAGATCAGTTACGTTCGTTTCGATGCGCGCACTGCTTTGATCCATCGACTCCTGTTTGAAACGCGCCTCTTGCTCGATGCTCTTTACGCGATTCTCCTGTTGATGGAAAAATATGTTTTGTTCATTGAAAGCCGAGGACTTCTGGGTCAGCAACTCACTGTTTGCCGCTAGGTCGTCAGAAATAGTCCCGAGTCTATTCTCTTGTTCCTCCAGATCATGTAAGGCTTGTTGTGCCTTAGGTTTCAGATCGTCAAGTTCTTTTAGCAACGTATCGATCTTCTCCAGAATATCCTCGCTGCGCAAGTCAGCATTGCTCAGCATCTGCGCAAATTGCTCGCGCTTTGTACGGATGGAAACAAATTCTTCATTCACCTGGCGGATAGCGTTTTGCACTTCCTCCATTTGATGTCGAAGGCGATTGTTTCTAAGTTTCTCCAGATCGGTTTGTCTGTCTAATAAGCTTCCGCGTATTTCATCCAGTTTATGAGTAAGCTCCTTAATTTCTTTTTCGAGCTTCTCCATGTTTTTCGCGCGACCGATCTTTTTACCTTCGAACAATCCCACTGATCCACCGGAAATACTGAATTTGCGTTTGGTCAGCTTACCGTTCTTCGTGATAAAAGTATTTTCGTCTGCGTGGGGAATGCTTTTAATATCGCCCTCAAATATGTAAACCTTATCAAGGATGTACGACATCAGCTTCTTGTACTTCTGATCGTACTCGATGATCTCCGTTGCCGGGAAAGCATTGTCATAGATCCGGCCTGGAGTTGACTCAAATTTTTCAAAGGCATCCAGGATGAAAAAATGCGCTTTACCTTTTGCTGCGTCGCTTAGAATATTAATGGCGTCGTAAGCTTCTGCTTCGTGTTCGACAATATAATAGTTAAGAAACGGCTCTAAGTAATTTTCGATGGGAACGCGAAACTCTTCGGAAGTAGTCAATATATCCGAAAGGAGGGGAGCATTTTTTCCAACTTTCTTTTTCAAAAACTTGATGGCTTCCGGGAAACCTTCCAGGTTTTCAACCAAAGATTTGGTAAGGTTGTACTCATTCTGACGAGCATCCAGTTTTCGGCCCGTAACGTTCATCTCGTCGCGGATCATCTCTATCGTTTTTTCAACACTGACGATGCGCTCCTGAACACGTTCTTCTTCTTTCTTGATATTTTCCTGATCCTTGTTTTTATGATCCAGCTCTTGCTGAAGTACTTTCAATTTATTTTCGAACTCTGCGAGACTCGCGCTTTGATTCGTAGTATCTGTGGCGTGTTTCTCAAGTTCCTGCTTTAAAGAGGAAACTTGTATTTCGCGAATTTCAACGCCTTTGTTAATCTGGAAGCTTTCCTCCTGGCGTTCGCGCTGAACCCTGCGGATGGAGTCAGATTGCTGTTGAAGTTCCGTCGTTATTCTCTTCTGATCTTCATATTCAGCTCTAAGTCGTTCAAGCTTTTCAACGATTTCTCCAAGGATACCCTCTGCAGCTATTTTTTCTGTCTCAAGACTTTGGATGCTAAATCGCGCACGCTCATTGCTTTTCCTGTCTTGATCAATCTGATCCCGAAGACCAGACGCGCGATCGTTCAAATATTTAAGCCGGGTATTCTTTATTTGTTTCTCACTCTCATAATGCCTGATCTTTGAAACAAATTCATTGATTGATTTTTGGCGAGTTGAAAGTGTCTTTTCTTTTACGATAAGCTCCGCCTTTGCTTGTTCAATAAGCGCTTCCTTTTCCGAAATGTCGGCAGTCAACGAAATTTTTCGATCGTTCTCTGCTTCGATCTGTTTCGTAAGGCTGTTGAATTTATCCTTTTGTTTATTGACAACCACCTTAGCCAGGTGAATGCTTTTTTGTTTGTATTCTTCCTTGATCCGGTAGTAGGTCTCCGTTTGTTTGGCCTGTTTCTCCAGGCTCTTCATGTTCTTTTCGATTTCAAAGAGAAGGTCTTCCACGCGTTCAAGATCCGCATCGGTATCTTCGAGCTTCTTAAGCGTTTCTTTCTTTCTTTTTTTGAACTTCGAAATTCCCGCGGCTTCTTCGAACAACATTCTCCTGCTGTTGTCTTTGTCATTAAGAATATCATCTACCATACCCAGCTCGATGATCGCGTAGCTATTGGACGCAATCCCGGTATCCAGGAAAAGGTTGGTGATGTCTTTGAGTCGGCAGACTACGCCGTTCAACAAATACTCGCTTTCACCCGATCGATAAAGTCTTCGCGTAATGGTGATCTGTGAGTATTCCGTTGGAAGGATATTTTTGGTGTTATTGATCGTCAGTGATACTTCCGCCATTTGTTGGGCTCCGCGCTGACTCGTTCCATTGAAGATGACGTTTTCCATCTTCTCTGAGCGTAAGGCGCTGGTTTTTTGTTCACCCAAGACCCAGCGTATGGAATCTACTATGTTTGACTTGCCACATCCATTTGGTCCAACAATCCCCGTGATCCCTTCATCAAAATTGATAACGATTTTGTCGGCAAAACTCTTGAAGCCTTTGATCTCCAGTTTCGCTAATTGCATGCTCTTTTAGTGGTTGTAATGTAGTGGTTGAAAGTTATGAGTTTAAGGTTCGGGGCTTATTGAATTGCAGAACAGCTACATATAATAGCTAGCACTTCAAACATCAATCCTGGAACTTTGAACTGTTAAAGTCGGCAAAGATAAGCGACTCATTTCGGCAATTCAAAATAAAAATTTGCCTTCGAAAAGTACATTCATTTTAGCCCTTGGGACGCCAGAAATAGGGGTTTTGATTTATTTTCCTAATTTTGTTGTATGCGTGATTTTCAATTTTGGCTTTATGTTCTCATTGCAGCGATCTACGTACTGACCCGATTTTTTAAAAAGCCAGCGCAACAACCAAAAGATGTTCCGGACTTTGAGCCTGAAAAACCTGCGAAAAGATTTGAGCCTCCGCCCGTAAAGCCCGGAGCGCCACCATCAAAGGTGTTGACATTTGAAGAGTTGCTAAAGGAAATTACAGAATCCAAGGCTAAGCCAAAACCGCAGCCCAAGGCTGAATACGTTGATTATGACGACGAAATAGAAGAGGAGATCCAGGAAAAGGATGAGATCAAGGATCTTGAAGACGTTGAGTATAATTATAAAAAGGATAAAGTTGTCGTCGAGTATGAGCAAGCGAAGCGACAGGCATTTTTGAGACCATCGTTGGAGGAAACATTGAACATAAAAGATATAGACACCCGGTTTGCGAAGTTTAAGGTTTTCGAAACTGCAACTCAATCCAACCTGGCGGAAAGGTATCTCACCGACTTTTACGACCCCGAAGGCTTGAAGAAAGCCATAGTGATGAGCGAAATATTGCAACGCAAATTTTGATTTTTTAAACTAAATATTACAGGGCTTAGTAAACCTGTTTTTTGAAGAAACGACTTCTATTGTAACTCCGATCTTTACTCCATTTAGTGTGGGTTACATAAATTTTTTGAAGGTTATAAACGACTGCGTGATTTTTTAATAACTATTTTAATGAACATCCTCAACCCTGTTCGACTAACACTTGCTGCATTTTTTCTAACGCTGGGCACTATTGTTTCTTTTGCGCAGTGTAAAAATATTGATGCGGAAGCCAAAGTTGTCAAGAAGACAACCGATACAAGTGATAAGCAATCTATAATTCTGGAGATTAAAGGATATCGTTCTAATGCCTTCCAGGTGAGTCTTTTTGCTCCCGACAAAAATAATATTTTGAACGCTGATCAGATCGAATTTAACAATCTGGCTACTGGTAAATATGTCATAGTAATTGTGGGCAAGCGCGAAGATGATCATTATTGTCCTAAGTCCTTAAATGTAACGATCAATTAAAGTATGCTTAGTAAAACTTTTAAATTGCTCGTTCTCATAGGATTTTTGTTCCTATCCTACAAAAGTTATGCACAGCCGTCATTTACGATTCAGAATATTAAAGCTGATTGTGAAGGATCGAACACAGGCTCTTTTGAGGTTTTGGTTAGTGCGGCGTCTGGTCCTGTGAGTGTTTTTGTTTTTGGACCACCCAATGCCGGGCCGATCACTGCAACCATTGGGGTACCAGTTGTAATATCTGGATTGTCTGGCGCGGCTTTTCCTGGAAAGTCATATATCGTGGTTGTTCAAGACACCGATCCATCTGCTACGAATGTCCAAATATTATCTTATCCTTCAGCGTTAAGTGGCACAGTAACCAGCGTGGTCGACAATACCGATTGCGTTGTTTCGAATGGCTCGATTGATATTACGCCGTCAGGCGGTTCAGGAGTGTATACGTACTTGTGGGAGGAAACCTCAACGCCTTCCTTCACGGCGACTACTCAGGATGTGACTGGCTTACTTGGTGGAAACTATAGGGTAACCATTGGTGATCTCAACACAAATTGTACAGAAGTTCTTCCAATTATTACCGTCGCCAATCCTTCTCCCGTCCTATTCACACTTTCGTCGCCTACCCTTCCTGTTTGTTCAGGGACCGATCTTGTACTTAATCTGAGCGGGTCGGAGCCAGGTGTGGATTATGAAGTCTTCCGCAACAATTTAACGGCAACTGGTATTACTCAGGTAGGCACTGGGGGACCGCTTAGTTTCGTCGTTCCTTTTGGAACCTTTGGCAACGGAGACAATTTTAAGATTCACGCAATCGAGGGAGTGTGTTTTGGTGATATGACTGGAATTGTTATCGCTACGATAGCTCCACTTCCGACTTTATCTGGTGTGGTCGTTGGATCGGTTTGTGTTGGAGGTAACTCAACAAACTTAAATTATAGTGGCTCAACAGGAACTCCGAACCAATATAGTATCGATTTTGATTTGACTGCTCAGGGACAAGGTTTCGTGGATGTTGTAAATCTAGCTCTCCCAGCTGCACCTGCTTCTGTAGCCATCACGGTTCCCGTTGCTGCGGCGCCTGGAAATTACAATGCTATTTTGACCGTTCGAAATAGTACAACCGGGTGTTCAAGCACTCAAATTCCTATTACCATAAGTGTTATTGGTTTACCAGTCCCGACGATTACCGGACCAAATGACGTCTGTGTGAACTCGACTGGTAATATTTATACGACCGAAACGGGTAAAACCAATTACGTGTGGGTTGTCACCGGCGGAACCATCACTGCAGGTGGTACCGCAACCAGCAATACTGTAACCGTAACCTGGCCGACCGTGGGAGCGCGTAGTGTAAGCGTTAACTATACTCAGAACACGTGTGCTGCATCTGCTCCCGTAGTTTATCCAGTAAATGTTAAGCCCCTCGCTGTTCCTACGATTGTCAGCGGGCCAAATGATGTCTGTTTGAACACTACGGGAAATGTCTATACAACGCAAGCAGGTAAAACCAACTACGTTTGGACTGTCTCGGGTGGTACGATCACTGCAGGCGGTACAGCGACAAGCAATACGGCAACTGTAACCTGGACTACAATAGGCGCCAGAAATATCAGTGTGAACTACTCAGAAAGTGGATGTCCCGCTGCTACTCCTTTTATATATGCTGTAAACGTAAAACCTTTACCTGCACCGACAATTGCAAGCGGACCCAATGATGTTTGTATAAATTCGACTGGAAATGTCTACACGACACAGGCTGGTAAAACTAATTACGCATGGACTGTAGTTGGAGGCACAATCACAGCAGGTGGCACAGCAACAAGTAATACCGCTACCGTTACGTGGACCGCGGCTGGCCCACAGAGCGTAAGCATAAATTATTCAGAGAACGGATGTTCCGCAGCAACGCCAACTGTCTATCCGGTAAATGTCAAACCTTTACCTGTTCCGACAATTGTTAGCGGCCCCAATGATGTCTGCGTGAATTCAACAGGAAACGTATACACGACGCAAACTGGTAAAACCAATTATGTTTGGACTGTATCTGCTGGCGGAACAATTACAGCAGGCGGTACTGCAACCAGCAATAGTGTAACAGTAACCTGGACGACTGCGGGTGCTAAAAATGTCGGTGTTAACTATACTGAGAACGGATGTACGACTCCGACCCCCGCGTCATACGCGGTTAACGTCAAACCCTTGCCGACCCCTACAATTGCTACAGGCCCGAACGATGTCTGCGTGAATTCAACTGGAAATGTATACACCACCCAAGCCGGTAAAACCAATTATGTATGGACTGTATCCGCTGGCGGAACAATTACAGCAGGTGGTACTGCAGCCAGCAATACCGTAACAGTGACCTGGACTACAGCAGGCGCAAAAAGTGTAACGATAAACTATTCCGAAAATGGTTGTGCTGCTGCTGCACCTTCTAGTTATGCCGTAAACGTTAAACCATTGCCTACGCCGACGATAGCAAGCGGGCCAAATGATGTTTGTATAAACTCCACTGGAAATGTATATACCACACAGGCGGGTAAGAGCAATTATGTATGGACTGTAACAGGCGGTACAATAACTGCTGGTGGTACAGCAACGAATAACACTGTTACCGTTACATGGACAACTACTGGTGCGCAGAATGTTAGTATAAATTATACCGAAAATGGATGTGTGGCAGGAACAGCTACAGCCTATCCGGTAAATGTCAAGCCATTACCGGTTCCCACTATTGTTAGTGGACCAAATGATGTTTGCGTAAATTCAACTGGCAACGTATATACTACCCAAACTGGTAAGAGTAATTACGTCTGGACAGTATCTGCTGGCGGAACAATTACGGCAGGTGGTACTGCAACCAGCAATACAGTAACAGTAACTTGGACTACCGCCGGAGCAAAAAGTGTAAGTGTAAATTACACGGAGAATGGTTGCACGGTACCAACGCCGGCTACCTACGCAGTAAATGTTAAACCCTTACCAACGCCTACAGTGGCGAGCGGACCAAATGATGTCTGCGTGAATTCAACAGGAAACGTCTACACGACGCAAACTGGTAAAACTAATTATGTATGGACGGTTTCCGCCGGTGGAACGATCACAGCAGGCGGTACTGCAACTGATAATACAGTAACGGTTACATGGACAACAGCAGGCGCACGAAGTGTAAGTGTCAATTATTCTGAGAATGGTTGTGCTGCAGCAACACCTTCTAGCTACGCTGTGAACGTAAAAGCGTTACCAATCCCGACAATAGCAAGTGGACCGAACGATGTTTGTATAAATTCAACCGGAAATGTGTACACCACACAACCTGGTAAAACTAACTATGTATGGACAGTGGCAGGAGGTACCATCACCGCTGGCGGTACAGCTACCAGTAATACCGCAACGGTTACCTGGACTACCGCTGGTGCGCAGAGCGTCAGCATCAATTACACTGACAATGGATGTACAATTGCCACACCATCAACCTATCCAGTAAATGTCAAACCGATACCCGTTCCAACAATAACAAGCGGCCCCGCGGCAGCTTGCGTGAACTCGACTGGAAATGTTTACACAACGCAAGCCGGAAAAACGAATTATGTATGGACTGTTTCAGCCGGCGGAACAATAACCGCTGGCGGTACTGCAACCGCTAATACTGTTACCGTCACCTGGACAACTGTCGGCGCAAAAAATGTTAGTGTTAACTATACTGACGTTGGCTGTACGACAGCGACCCCTGGAAACCTGGTGGTCAACGTAACTTCTACTCCTGTGCTGGCAGCAAATCCAGCAAAAACGATTTGTAGTGGCGACAACGCCGCGTACGAAATATTACTCGCGCCGGCGAATCTGCCAGCAGGTACGGTGTTCAACTGGCCCGATCCTGATGGTGCTGGTCCTGCAACGGCTGGGGTAGCTGTACCGATGGGTGCTGCTGGAACGACGCATATCAATGATGTTCTAACCAACACAACGACTACACCGCTTGCGATCACCTATGTAGTAACTCCTTCAACTGGCGGCTGTGCTGGCGCTCCTCAAAATATTGTAATAACTGTAAATCCGACCCCAGTATTAGCGGCAGGTCAAGTTAAATCGATTTGTACTGGCGCTAATGTGGCTTATGAAATATTACTGAATCCTGCCGGCCTTCCTACGGGAACATTGTTTAGCTGGCCCGATCCCGACGCTGCAGGCCCTGCAACGGCTGGGGTGAACGTGCCTGCTGGTGCTCCTGGAACAATTCACATTAACGATGTATTGACAAATACAACTACTGCTCCTATTACTGTTACATACACGATTACACCATCACTTGGTACTTGTGCGGGAACTCCGCGGACTGTCGTTGTTACCGTAAATCCCTTACCTGTCCTGGTAACACCTCAGGTAACGAGCATTTGTAGCGGCGATAATGTTAACTACGAAATATTGCTTAATCCTGCCAACCTTCCGACAGGAACAGCATTCAGCTGGCCCGATCCAGATGGAGCAGGCCCTGCTACCGCAGGTGCGAACGTTCCGATGGGCGCAGCTGGGACGCTTCATATCACTGATGCTTTGACCAATACCACTGGATCACCCATCACACTGACCTATGTTATAACACCATCGAATGGAACGTGTAACGGTACGCCTAGAAATGTACTGGTAACGGTAGATCCTGCGCCAGCACTGGTTGCTTCGCAGGCTAAGTCAATCTGTACTGGTGATAATGTAGCCTATGAGATTTTATTGGCTCCCGCAAACTTGCCTGTTGGAACAGTATTTAACTGGCCTGATCCGGATGGCGCTGGTCCTGCCACTGCAGGTGTCAACGTCCCGATGGGCGCCACTGGTACTACGCATATCAATAATGTCCTGACGGCAACAGGTGCTCCGGTAATTGTTACCTACGTGGTTACACCAACCAGCGGTACAGGTTGTGATGGCGCTCCTCAAGACATTGTTATAACCGTTAACCCTGATCCAGTAATCGCTGCGGGGCAGACGAAAACAATTTGTAGTGGTGCCAACGCTGGATTTGAAATTTTAATGAATCCCGTGAACCAACCTACTGGTACCGTTTTCAACTGGGCTGATCCAGATGGAGCTGGACCTGCAACGGCCGGGGTAAATGTGGCCATGGGAACCGCCGGAACCATTCATATCAATGACGCTCTGACAAACAGTACTGCGGCTCCTATAACAGTCACGTATGTCGTTACGCCGTCTGTGGGAACATGCCTTGGCACGCCCGTAAATATTGATATCATTGTTGATCCATTCCCGGCTCCGGTACTTGTTACGCCTCAGACTAAATCGATTTGCAGTGGTGGTAACACAGCCTACGAAATATTACTCAACCCTGCGAACCAACCAGTGGGAACATTGTTCAATTGGCCGGATCCAGATGGTGCAGGCCCTGCTACTGCCGGCGCAAATGTGCCAATGGGTGCTGCAGGTACAACACATATCAATAATGTTTTGACCAATACGACAAATGCCCCGATCGCTATAACATATTTTGTAACGCCGGTAAGCGCATCAGGCTGTACAGGAACAGCGCGCAACGTGGTCATTACTGTAAACCCTTCACCGGTGCTCGCTGCATCTCAATCGAAGACAATCTGTAGCGGCGCAAATGTGGGGCTCGAGATTTTGATGAATCCTTTGAATCAACCGACGGGCACTGTATTTAACTGGCCTGATCCTGATGGCGCTGGTCCTGCTACAGCAGGTGTCAATGTCGCTATGGGTCCTGCAGGAACCATCCACCTTAATGATGCTTTGACAAATAGTACTGCTGCTCCTATTACGGTTACTTATGTAGTCACTCCGACCGTTGGTACTTGTATAGGCGCACCTGGAAATATTGACATCACGATAGATCCATTCCCTGCACCGGTATTGGTGACTTCCCAGGCAAAAACAATTTGTAGCGGTGATAATGCTGCTTATGAAATACTACTAAGCCCTGCGAATCAGCCTGTGGGAACATTGTTCAACTGGCCTGATCCTGATGGAGCAGGTCCTGCAACGGCAGGGGCGAACGTACCAATGGGGGTTGCCGGAACAACGCACATCAATGATGTATTGACAAATACAACTAGCGCGGCGATCGGTGTTACCTATGTTGTTACTCCTGTTAGTGCCTCAGGTTGTGTTGGAACGACGAGAAACGTGGTGATCACGGTAAATCCTTCACCCGTCCTGGCCGCGTCACAGTCAAAAACTATCTGTAGTGGCGCCAGCGTAGGTTATGAAATTTTGATGAATCCATTGAACCAGCCAACGGGCACCGTTTTCAACTGGCCTGATCCGGATGGAGCAGGTCCAGCAACAGCGGGTGTGAACGTAACGATGGACGTCGCGGGCACAATTCACATCAATGATATGCTGACCAACAGCACGGCTTCGCCGATCACAGTGACTTATGTTGTTACGCCTTCAGTCGGTACTTGTACCGGACCTTCTGAAAATATTGATATAATCGTTGATCCATTCCCTGCGCCAGTACTGGTTACTCCTCAGGCGAAGACGATCTGCAGTGGCGAGAACGTAGCCTTTGAAATATTGTTGAACCCTGCGAATCAACCTCCAGGTACTTTGTTCAGTTGGCCGGATCCTGATGGCTCAGGACCTGCAACGGCCGGGGTAAATGTGGCGATGGGTACCGCTGGAACAACGCATATAAACGACGTGTTGTCAAACACATCCAGTACTCCTATAACTGTTACCTATGTTGTAACTCCGAATAGCGCTTCGGGCTGCGCCGGAACTCCTCGAAATGTCGCAATTACTGTGAATCCTGCCCCTGTCTTGGCAGCGACCCAGAGCACCGTTATCTGTAGCGGCAATGTTGTAGGGTACCATATCTTATTGAATCCGGCGAATCAACCTGCTGGCACGGTGTTTAACTGGGCAGATCCAGATGGAGCGGGTCCTGCAACAGCGGGCGTGAATGTCCCTATGGGCACGGCAACGACGCTGCACATCAACGATGTGCTGACTAACACGACGGGTGCGCCCATCACTGTTACTTATACAGTAACGCCGACGCTCGGTTCTTGTGATGGAACGCCGCAAAATATTGTAGTGACTGTAAGGGATGCAGCAAGCACCCTTTGTAGTGGAGGAGGTTCGGACTGCGCAAATTTCAGCGCTATCATCCCGACGATCATTACACAACCAAGTTGCAATGATCGCGACGCCGGAGAAGTCTCCTTTACGATAAGCAGAAGCAACGGTACACCTACCACGTTCAGAGTTATTTGGACCTACAACGGAACGGACCAAACGAAATTTACTTCTGGTACGGTGTCTTTTGATGACTTGAATTCAGGTCTTTACAAATACACAATCAGAGATGAAGGTAACGGTATGACTTGCGGTCCGGTTGATTTCTTCCTGGATCTCAAGACACAGGTGGAAATTCAGGATAAAGAAGTTATTGCTAACGTGACCTGTACCAATGGCACCGACGGCAATGTAAAACTTACTGTAGACGGTACTACAACCGGAGAGTATTGGTACAAGTATGTACTCGATGGTCAGGAGTCCGTTGCCCAGACCTTCACGCCTGGTGCTCCGCTTCCAGGGGGCCTACCAGCTGATGATGATGACTTCATTATAATAAAGGTAGACGAAAGCTTTGCCTTCTCTTGTCCGGATACGGTTATGGTAAGGATCAAGCACGTCTATCCTAGAATTGACTTTGCTGTAGCTTCGACGCAAGTGACTACGTGCAACGGTACAGATGGTGGCATCCAGGTTACTGGAATCACCGGTGGTAATACGACTACTGCGCCGGTTCAAATCAGATTGAAGAAGGAAGTTCCGTTAAGCACTGATCCGTCGGGATATATCGTCGTGGCCGACTTCGAAGTTGTAAGTGGCGGGGCTAAAAACTACACAGCCCTGGCACAAGGCAATTACGTTGTAGATATCAAGGATGAGTCAGATTGTATTCAAAGCAAGCCGATTGCTATACAAGCGCCTGGACAAGTTCCGCTGGCTCTTGTAGACATCATTGCCACGGACGCAACCTGTGCTAACGAAGGAGCGAGCGGTACCATTCAGGTCACCATCAACGCACCAGGAATTTATGAGGTGGCCGTAGGTCAAGATCAGGTGAACGTACCGGACGACGATCAGTTTGTGTCGTACAACTCACCAAGCTTGCCGAGCATAACATTCAATAACCTGGCTCGTGGAAGATACTTCTTATACATCAAATCAAGCACAACGGAATGTCCTACGCGCTCAGACGTTATTTCTATTGGAGGTGTGTACGCAGTTAGTGACTTTGATGTCCTTTCCAACTGTGAAAACGTAAATCTTACCCTGAACAATCTTACAGGTCAGGACGATACACCTTTCACGATTCGTGTGTTCAACAACAATGACAAGTTCTTCAAAATCGATAGCTTAACGGCGTCGGCGATTCCGCAGTCGAAATCTGTCTCATTTATTTATACAGCGCCGCTCCAACATAAATTCCTCACGGAAGAGGGTACATACCGTTTCGTGATGATTCAAAAACAGACGACGGGCGCCGGAACATGTACATTGGTTTCCGATACGGTGGTGTACGAGATCAGAGAGCCTATAGGAATCGTACTTGGACAAGTGAAACCGTCATTCCCAGACCCTAAGCGTACGGGAAGCATTGAGATTGAAAATATTATCGGAGGCCAGCGCTTTGTCTCAGGTACAAATGAATTGTATTATGAAGTTTCCCTCACAACAGCCGACGATGACATTGTAGTCTTTGATTGGTCACAATTGAAATTAAATCCTCAGAATAAGTTTTCCACGGTGTTTGACTATTTGCCTCCAGGAGTCTATCGTGTAAAAGTTCGCGACGCAACAGGATGTATAAAAACTCAGGATGTTAACGTAAGTCTTGATCCAAGCGTTTATGTGCCTAACATTTTTACACCAAATGATGATGCGGTGAACGATGAGTTTGAAATATTAAACCTTCCGGCTGATGGAAAGCACAAACTTATTGTAAGCAATCGATGGGGGAATGAAGTATACTCCTCGAAAGATTACCGCGAAGGTAATTTCTGGAATGCAGCAGGAACTTCTGATGGTATCTATTTCTATCGCCTTCAAGTCGAAGGAGGACAAACCTTTACTGGTTGGGTTGAAATTTTGAGGGGGAATAAACCTTAGTGCTTAAGTAGGTAATCGGTTATCGGTTATCGGGTAATCGGTAATCAGTGGGCGCTCCGTAGGCGAGCGTGGTTTGTAAGTAGTAAGAGGTTACTGGTAATAAGTGCATCACTCAATGTGTATTCTTTCGATACCTTGATTACCGATTACCGAATACCGATTACCTCTAACTTCTTACATTTTACATCTTACCGCGTACGACTCACATTACTTCTTAAGATCAAGGCGCAGCGCCTGCTTCTGCGCTTTAAGTGCTAACTCAGTAGCGAGAAAGCAATGATCCTGTGTCATGGCCGTCTCGGTCCGATTTTGAATGTCGCTGATGAGCTGTTGTCCGTAAGGAAGTGGGTCGTTGCTACAGTCGATGTATCGAGTTTCTTTTTTGTCTACCAGGAAAAGGTGATTGCCACCATCACGTCCCGCGATGTCGACATATTTACGCAGTTCAATGTACCCGTCGGTACCGAGAATGGTTAGACGGCCGTCGCCCCAGGTACTAAGGCCGTCAGGTGTAAACCAGTCGGTCCGGATGTATCCAGTGCCGCCGTTGCCCCGTAGCATGGTGTCACCAAAATCCTCAAAATTAGGATATTGAGGATAGTGAACATTCCCTGTTTGCGAAGCGACAACCTCAGCAGACGTGGAGCCGGTGAAGAATAAAAATTGATCGAATTGATGAGACCCGATATCGCACAGAATGCCACCAAAATATTTCTTGTCAAAGAACCACTCGGGGCGGGACTTCAGATTTAGACGATGAGGTCCTAAGCCAATAGTCTGGATTACATTACCAATAGCGCCCGATTTTACTAGTTCCCCAGCCTTAACCGTCGCCCTGGTCTCGAATCGCTCGCTGTACATAATGGAGTAAATTCGCTTGGTCTCTTTCTGCACTTTTTTGACTTCTGCCAATTGTTCCAATGTTACGATGCCGGGTTTATCGACCATAAAATCTTTGCCATGGCGCATGACCTGGATTCCTAACGGCGCCCGATCAAGTGGAATCGAGGCACTGACAATGAGTTGAATTGAATTATCCTCCAGGATTTCTTTTTCGCTACGGGCCAGCTTCGCGTCAGGATATCGTTTTGTAAATGCTGCAGTGAGCTCTGGTTCTTTCGCATAGAACGAGACAAGTTGTCCTCCATTTCGAATCACAGCCTCGCACTGCCCGTAAATATGACCATGATTCAATCCTATTACAGAAAATTTTACAGGGGCCAAATTTTTAGAATTTGAGGTGGTAATTATTGTAGGCTTCTGATGCACAACATGATCGGAAGCTGAAAGTGGTGCGGTTGAAATTATTCCAGCTGCGGCAGTCAAAGATTGCCTGATGAAGTTGCGTCTGTTTGCTTTCATGGTCGTATGATTTAGATACAATCTCCTATAATTTTTTAATTTTTCAACCTACAATTGTCTGCAATTCGAAAAGGCTGAGGAACTTCTCCTCGTGGCTTCTCCATAAAGGGCATAAACGTTTCAATCTTGCAATCCCATTGGTCAGTCTTTCAAAATTTCCACCAAGGCCTCCGTTTCAATCCCAAGTATGTTTTTGGCAATTTTGTAAATGCAACAATTCCGGCGACTCAAATTTTTTAACAGCCATTCATTGATACTAATTGCAGTCCGTCCCTGAGGCACACACACAAAAACTTGCAAATCCACTAACCTTACAACTTCTTCTATCTTCTTGTGAAATTTGGTTTCTTGATCTACCAAATCACCACATGTTTTAGCTTCCTGAGCTACTCAGATCGCGACGAACATTAACGATTCGAACCACAACTTCAACAACCACGAAAATGAAAAAAATTTTTACCCTGCTCTTATGTAGCCTTCTTATGCGCGCCAATGCGGGTACGGAGACAGACAGTACTAAACTATTCTTTGATAGCCTTGAAGCATCCTTTTCGTATCAGGATGGTGTGATAGAGCTCGAGGATGGCATTGGTATCTTGAATGTACCGGAGGGGTTTCGATACCTGGATGCGACGCAAGCTGCCTATGTTATTCATGACCTTTGGGGCAATCCGCATGGAGAAGGAACGTTGGGAATGATTGTTCCTAAAGATATTGGAATTACAGATGACCGTTCATGGGCATTTATTGTCACGTATGATGAAATGGGCTTTGTGAAGGATGACGACGCCGACGATATTGATTATGACGAATTGATGGAGGAAATGCAAAGCGATGCTGCAGCAGCGAATGAAGAGCGCAAAAACGCAGGATACGAATCTATTGCAATTGTCGGCTGGGCTTCTAAGCCATATTATGACAGCCAGAAAAAAGTATTGCACTGGGCAAAAGAAATAAAATTCGGAGAGACAGAAGGAACGACATTAAATTATAACGTACGAATTCTCGGAAGAAAAGGAGTGATCGTGTTAAATGCAGTGGCGTCAATGCTACAATTGCCCGACGTAAAACAAAACATCGAGCCAGTGCTTGCATCGTTCAGCTATTCCGACGGAAATAGGTATGGCGATTTCAACCCTGAGTTGGATGAAGTAGCAGCTTGGACAATTGGCGGACTTGTCGCGGGGAAGGTATTAGCCAAAGCCGGGATTCTCGCATTGCTTCTAAAAAACATTAAGCTGATCCTTTTGGCTATTGGCGGCCTCGGTACTGGAATATGGCGATGGTATAAAAAGAAAACTGAGACGCCTGTCGTTAGAAAACTGGAGAGCTGAGAATCGCGCGATCCGGTGTAGTAAGCAATTTTACACAATAAATAAAAAAGCTCAACCCTTGTGGCTACAAGAGTTGAGCTTTTTCTTTTCCGATAAAAAATAAAAAATTTTAATGGGCATGAGGGTAAAGTCGTCGCGGGTTGTCTCAACTGAAATTAACCCCAGACTAACTCGAAATTCATGTTATTACTCACAAGACAAACTATCCTACTCTCAATTTGCCTGTTGTTCGGCAATGTGTTGTATAGCCAAACCCTTACCCAGACCGTGAGGGGAAAAATCGTTGATCAGGAATCAAGGACAGCGCTGCCCGGTGCGAATGTGATTGTGGTCGGTTCTAAAAACTTGCTTGGATCCACGACTGATTTAGATGGCAATTTCAGAATAGACAATGTCCCTGTTGGGCGAATCTCTTTGGCGATCACCTTTATCGGCTATGAGGATAAAATGTTACCCAATATTCTGATAACATCAGGCAAGGAAACCGTTTTGGATGTCGTGCTAAAAGAATCCCTGACGATGATGGAAGCTATTGAAATCAAAGCAGATAAAGATAAATCTGAGATCGCAAACGAAATGGCTTTGACAAGTGCCAGGGGATTTACGGTGGAGGAAACCAAACGGTACGCGGGTTCCTTTAATGACCCAGCACGCATGGTATCTGCGTATGCCGGCGTCGATACTGATCCCAGCGGAAATAATTCAATTATCGTGCGGGGTAATTCACCCAAAGGAATTCAGTGGAGGTTAGAAGGAATAGATATTCCAAATCCAAATCACTTTTCGGACGAAGGGGCTACCGGTGGACCTATTAACACCTTGAATAGCCAGATGCTTGCTAACTCTGAATTTTATACAGGAGCTTTTGCCCCTGAGTTTGGAAATGCTCTTTCGGGAGTGTTTGACATGAGACTGCGTAAAGGAAATAACGAACAGCGTGAATACAGTTTTTCCCTCGGGGCGTTGGGCACTGATGCCAGCATCGAAGGCCCTTTTGTAAAAGGCGGCGGCTCGTCATATTTGGTAAATTATCGCTACTCAACGTTGTCGCTACTCAGCAATCTCGGGCTCGTCGATTTTGACGGCATTCCAAAATATCAGGATTTGTCCTTTAAGGTAAACATACCCACCGCTTCATTGGGCACGTTTTCATTTTTTGGCCTTGGCGGCAAAAGCAACATCCAGGAAAAAGAATTTGAAGATGATACGGAAGAAAAACTATTAGAGGAGGGAAATTACAAAGCACATATGGGCGTTATTGGTATGACGCAATACTGGTCCCTGAGCTCAAAAACTTTTCTGCAGAACAGCCTTTCCGTATCTGAAAATGGAAGCGGATTTCTGGGATACAAACCTAATGAGCAAAATGAATTGACCCGTGATAACGATATGGAGCTGGACAAGAATTCTTTTAAGGCAGCGACCACCTTCAATCATAAATTCAATGCCCGTCATAATTTGCAGGCGGGATTGATCTACACCCGGCACAGTTTTGATTTCTACAGCAATTATTTTGATGAAGAAACAAATCAATTCGTCAATGAACAGGACATGAAAGGAACAGCCGATCACTATCAGGGTTTTGTCAGCTGGAAGTACCGACCCTGGAAGGACATTTCGCTGGTAAGTGGATTCCATGTAGAAAAAATTTCCATGAATGACGATATTTCCTTTGAGCCAAGAGCCAGTGTAAAATGGCAGTTTCATTCGCACCAGGCTTTGACAGCGGGATTTGGAATGCACGGAAAGATGGAATCATTGACCAACTATTACAGCATCGTTGCTGCGGATGATGGTTCCACCAGCATGCCTAATAAATCACTCGATTTTTCCAAGGCACGTCATTATATCATTGGATATGAAAATAAATTGAGTCCTAATCTTTTGCTTAAAGTAGAAGCCTACTATCAGCAACTTTATAACATTCCCATCGAAAATAAAGCCGGAAGCTCTTATTCCCTCATCAATCAAATGGAAGGATTTACCGATCGTGCCCTCGTCAATGAAGGTACCGGGAGGAATGTGGGTATAGAGGTAACGTTGGAACGATACTTCGCTGATAATTACTATTTTCTCGTAACAGCCTCTGTGTTTGATTCGAAATACAAAGCTATGGATGGCGTGGAGCGGAATACACTATTCAATGGCAATTATGTCGGCAACATATTGGTGGGAAAAGAATGGAATCTGCACAGCAAAAAACAAAAAAACAAAGTTATCGGGATCAATGCTAAAATTTCCTCTTTAGGCGCTCGGCGTTATACGCCAATCAACCTGGAAGAGTCGATGGCGCAAGACGAGACTGTATTGTATGAAGATCAGGCATTCTCAAAACGAGGCGATAATGTCTTCATCGCTAACTTTGCCATTTCCTATCGTATTGATAATAAAAGGATAAGTCAGGAGTTGAAACTTGATGTGCAAAATGCAACGAACAATTCGGCAGAGCTGGGCTATTACTACAACGACAACAAAAACAAAATCGAGTCAAACGACCAGCTCCCATTGTTGCCGGTGTTTATATACACTATTCACTTCTAGGGGAGCAGAAAGCTTAAAGCTTAAAGCAGAAAGCCAGGGCGCAGCGAGGTGAACGCTCAGCCATTCGGACAAAGCTTTAAGCTTTTAGCTTTTTACTTTAAGCCTTCCTTTCTATTTCCTTCAAATTCTCCATCTTCTTATTTCTCAGGAACCCCGTGATATCCTCAAAATGTTCTTTAATACGCTTGTTACCGAATTCGAAAACTTTGTTGGCGAGGCCATCGAGAAAATCTCTGTCGTGGGAAACGAGAATCAGTGTCCCGTCAAATGCTCTGAGTGCATCTTTTAAAATATCTTTTGTTTTGATATCGAGGTGGTTGGTCGGTTCGTCTAGGATGAGCAGGTTAACGGGCTGCAATAAAAGCTTGATCATAGCGAGGCGAGTTCTTTCGCCACCGGAAAGCATCTTAACTTTTTTGTCGATGGTTTCCCCACTGAACATAAACGCACCCAGAATGTCCTTGATCTTTGTGCGAATATCGCCTTCAGCAACCTGATCGATGGTTTGAAATACGGTTAGATCTTCGTCCAGAAGAGACGCTTGGTTTTGTGCGAAGTATCCGATCATGGAATTATGTCCGACCTGAAGTGTCCCGTCGAAATTTATTTCTCCCATGATTGCCTTCACAAGTGTGGATTTTCCCTCCCCATTTTTGCCGACAAAGGCCACCTTTTCGCCACGCGCGATAGTAAACGTAGCATCTTTGAATACGAGATTGTCGCCATATCTTTTCCCGAGGCCATCCACTATAACGGGGTAGCTACCTGAACGAGGGGCTGGAGGAAATTTTAGGTTGAGCGCGGAAGTATCAACTTCATCCACTTCCACAATCTCGATCTTCTCAAGCATTTTGACGCGGGATTGTACTTGTAATGTTTTTGAATACGTTCCTTTAAACCGCTCGATGAATTCCTGGATGTCAGCAATTTGTTTTGCCTGATCGTCGAACTGCTTTTGTTGTTGCTCACGCCGTTCCTTCCGCAACAGCAGGTAATGCGAATAGTTGGTTTTATAATCGTAGATCCGCCCCATCGTGATTTCGATGGTCCGATTCGTTAAATTATCCACAAATGTTTTATCGTGACTGATCACGATCACCGCTTTTGCATTCGTGATTAAAAACTCTTCCAACCATTGAATTGATTCAATGTCCATGTGATTGGTTGGCTCATCAAGGAGAATCAGATCAGGTTTTTGCAACAGGATCTTGGCCAACTCAATGCGCATACGCCAGCCACCGCTGAACTCGGACGTGGGTCTGGTGAAATCGGATCTCAAAAATCCCAAACCCATCAAGGTCTTTTCGACTTCCGCATCAAAGTTGATTTCCTCAATTGAATAGTATTTTTCACTTAGTTCTGATACCTGCTCGATGATTTTGGAATACTCGTCGGACTCATAATCTGTGCGTGTTTCCAGTTGCTGATTGAGTTCCTCCATCTGTTGTTTCATGCCGAGGATCTTAGAAAATGCCTTGGACGCTTCCTCAAAGACGGTAGCGTCGTCCTTTGTTAGCAAATGTTGAGGCAAATAGGCTATTACGGCGTCTTTCGGGGCTGAGACTTTTCCTCGGGTAGCTTTATTGGCTCCTGCGATAATTTTTAAAAGGGTAGATTTCCCCGCCCCATTTTTCCCCATTAAGGCGATTCTATCGTTTTCGTTGATGTTAAAAGTGATGTTGCTAAACAGTGCCGACCCATTGAATTCAACACTAACTGCGTCAACTGAGATCATGATATATAAATAAGGCGGCAAAGATAAGAGGACTGGGTAATAGTTGAAAATTTATTGTCGGGCGATTAAAAGAATTACATAATTTCAATCATGGCCAGGCGCTAAATCTATCTCACTACATCAAGTCCGTCGTAAAGTTTTGTGGAACTATTTGCTGGTTTATTAAATCAGAAAAATTAATATTGATTTATGGCTTTCAAAATAGTTTTTACGGTATTCGTAAGCTTGAGCATTTTCGCGTGCGCTTCAAAGGAGACGCAATACCCTCGGTCAGATGAGGTGCCTGGCACCTATACGAACGAGTACAGTGTGGATGTAATCGATGGGGAGACGGGGGATGTCATGGGAACCAGGTTGGTTCGCGACACAATCTTTATTAGACCCGAAGGGGATGGGTTTGAAGTCTCCAACCGAAAATGGCTACAAAATGATTATGATGGGAATGGTTGGGTCGACTCTATGCAGGGGGAGATTGAGCCCATGAAGACTTATAAAGCGGAGTATAATTTGAAAACGGGCTTACTCAGACCCTTGGAAGAAAATAGTAGACCACCGTTATTTCTTGAAGATGAAAAAATTTATTGGAGTGAGGTCAGGGCTTTAGAATATTCTAAAGTTTCTAGTTTCTAGTTTAGAGTTTCTTGTTTCGAGTTTCTTGTTGGTCGAAGCTACGCTTGAAAAGTGTGGAATGGCGGCAACTAGAACCTTCAAGCTAGAAACTAGAAACTTAACGCTTTGTCGAGTAAATTTTTGGTGATGCGCTGAATTCTTGGATCATCTTTCACATATCCAACTATTTTTTTACCCTTGTCCCCTTGATTGTTAACAGGCGTTTGCGATCCAGGTGGTGTCGAAAGGGGCAGATTCCAGAAGCAGGTTCCTGCATTGAAAACAAAATTTCCTTTTGGCGCGGTATAGATTGTAACGACATGATCCGGAGGATTGTCATCAGCAAATTTGTTTGGAAGAATTTTTCCGGAACCTAATACAATGAGGCTTGAATCTTTCTTAACAGGAAATCCATGATACTCCCAACCGATGAGTTCTTTTGTTGCGTCTCCCGCTTTTATGTTGGTGCCTTCAAACATCCAGTGGTCTGTATTTTTCCAAACGATATCACCGTAACCTACGCCATAAGAAGATGAACCCATAAGCTCTTCCTCGTCACTCATCTCACGTTGAGGCAATCTTCCTGTGATGCGGTGGGGCCGTCCATCCCAGGATTTATCCAGGTACACCACGCCATCAACAGAATTGCCACAGAGGAACAATAGGTTTACACCTTCATCGCGCGCATGTTTTACATTGGCTACCATGGTAGGAGTCCAGTATTCATCGTGACCTACCGATAAATACGCTTTGGTTCTCAACAACCCCTCAGGATCAGCGTGAGTATCGGTCTCGGAGATATAAGTCACGTCGTACCCCTCTTTCTCAAGCCAGAAAGCCAGTGGGAATTCCCACAAAAGAAATTCACCCGATCCATTTGAAAGCGGCGCAAAATCCATAGGCAAGGCGTTAAGGTATAAGGAGTAGGGCCGATCAAAACTGATTCTGGCGCCGTTCGTATTCACCCAAGGCTTCTGGCCTTCGTCATACATAGCATGCCAGTAGGGCCAGCGGTTGTAAGCCTGCCACGTCATGTCGGAGCATTGAAAAAGCACGTCCGCTTTCCGTTGATCTTTTAGCACAAAAACGATGTAGGATTGACTGCTATCCTGGGTCGTTAGTTTACCAAGATAAACTCCGCTCATCCAATCCTGCGGAATTGCCATGGCGTAAGCGGTATCCCATTTACATTCTACCAGGTTATTTTTTCCAGCCGTGGGGACTGGCTGAGGCTTGCCTTGCTGTGGCTCAACTGACTTCATAAGTCGTCCACCTTTTCCGCCGTAATAACCCATCCTGTAAATGTCAATTGTGTAAGTGGTAGCTGGATCCGTGCTGATAAAAATATTCAGCGTATCGCCTGCAAAATAACTGGCACTGGAACAAAAACCTTCAATCTGGGGACGGCGACAGTATTGATGATCAGGATAATTGCAATGTTTTTCAGGAACATTGATCAGCCATGCCGTTGTGCCCGGGTTTTTATTTTCCCTCACGACACTATTTTCTTCCGGGAGTGTGGGTTCTTCTGCTTTTTTTGGGCTACACCGCAAAAGGAAAATGCTTAGCGACATCAAGATCAAAAAAGAGGTTTTCATAATCGCGCATGAATTTTTTTTAGTGAAGAATGTATTTTTTTAGTGATTGTTCATTCACACCAACCAGAAATTCGAAACTAGCAACTAAATTATGTATACTTATCGTCAAAATACCGACTTGTGAAAGCACTTTTTCTATTTCTCCTGGTCAGCTTCAATATGACCTTTGTTTATTCTCAGACTGCCCAAGCCGTCCGTAAGAGTTTTAGGATACTGGTCTTAGCCGAAAATGGGGGACATCATATAAAGTTCACCCAAGCTGCAAAACCCTGGCTGAATCAATTAGCGAAAGAAAATCAGTTCGTCATTGATTACATTGAAAAAACTGATGTGATCGACAGTGCGTATCTTTCAAACTATCAACTTTTTTTGCAACTTGATTATCCACCCTATGGCTGGCCAGAAAAAGCTGCTAAAGCTTTCGAGAACTATATCAACAATGGAAAGGGCGGATGGATCGGACTGCACCATGCAACCTTGTTGGGGGAATTTGATGGTTATCCCATGTGGATATGGTTTTCCAATTTTATGGGCGGAATAAGATTTAAAAATTATATTCCAACGTTTGCCGATGGACAGGTCTCCAACGAGGAAACCACACATCCAGTAATGAAAAACCTTCCACAACATTTTGTGATAGAGCGGGAAGAATGGTATACCTATGATAAAACCCCCAGATCAAAAGTGAATGTGCTCGCCAGTGTAAATGAAAACACGTACAAGCCTGATTCGGAGATAAAAATGGGAGACCATCCTGTTATTTGGACCAACCCATCCGTGCGTGCCAGGAATGTGTATATTTTTATGGGCCATTCTCCCGATCTGCTCGGCAATCCTTATTTCACCACGATTTTGAAGAATGCCATCTTTTGGGCCGCCGCGAAATAAATTCATTTCGAACTTTAACGAGATTGTGAGGGCGATAATTTTAATTCTAGTATCTAAATTGCCTGATATTTTATTCAAAGCACGAGTCAAATTTTGCATCGTCTCTGCGATTGAACATATTTACGACTTACCATTAACGATAGTATTATGCGACTTGCAGTTCTCTTCTTTCTGATATCATGCTACGCTTTCGCACAGGATAAAAATCCCTGGAATGGCAAAAAGTGCGCAGTCGTGCTCACGTACGACGACGCGTTGAACGTTCATTTGGACAATGTCATCCCCGCCCTTGATTCATTAAATCTGAAAGGGACTTTTTACCTATCCGGATATTTTCCCGGCTGTCGGAACCGTCTATCAGATTGGAGTAAGGCCGCAAAGGGCGGCCATGAATTGGCCAACCACACGTTGTTCCATCCCTGCACTGGGAAGATTCCAGGAAGAGATTGGGTGAACCCTGACTATGACCTCGGAACTTACACTATGCAGCGTCTCCTGGACGAGGTCAGAATGACCAACGTACTTCTCGAATCATTAGATGGAAGGAAGACACGAACTTTTGCATACCCTTGCGGGGATACAAAAATTGGAAACGACTCTTACATTGATAAAATCAAAAACGATTTTGTTTCAGCACGCGGTGTAATAAGTGAGATGGTTAAGATTAATAGCATCAATTTGTTCGACGTACCTGCCTATGGTATTAATGGCGAATCAGGCGAACAGCTTATTGCTTTGGTGAAAAAGGCAATGGAGGAAAACGCTCTTCTGGTTTTTCTGTTTCACGGGGTCGGTGGAGAGCATGGTCTAAATGTTTCTTTGCCAGCACACCGGGAACTGCTTCATTATCTCAAGAAATACGAGAAAGAAATTTGGACCGTTCCCTTTCAGGATGCTACGGAGTATGCGAGAAAGTATAACAATTCAAAAAAGTAAAAGGCGAAGGGAGAAATTGTTTCTTTGTAGGGCCTCCTAGGTCCGGATTTGCCTTGAGTCTCACAGTTGGGGAACTCAACCAGGTCTCTGAAGTTATTCATGTTGAGACCATTCTCATCGGAACAAACACTTAAGTGGAATGTTAAGAATATTGAGCAATTCGCACTATTTTTGTGCTGGAGCCCAATTTTATTGACACGAAATCGAAACCTATGGTGATCTTTTATGCAGATGACGATCCGGTGGACCTGGTGTTTTTTACACGCGCATTAAAAAGAATAGACCCGACAATTATTTGCCTTACAGCCAGCGATGGTGTAGAAGCCCTGGATAAATTGTTTAGCCAAGCAAATAGGCCTGACGCAATCTTTATTGATTTGTACATGCCCAGGCTCGATGGGATAGAATGTGTGATCGCCATCAAAAGGAATAAGGATTTTAAGAGAATTCCGATTATTATAATTTCCAATGCCATCAATAAAAAAGAGGTGGATCAATTTAACCGGCTAGGTGTTTACTATTTTCTTTCCAAGTCAACATTCGAGGATCTGGAGGCATCCCTGCGAAATATTATTAATGCCTTGTCAGGACAATAAGTCACAACCCTATGGCTAAACACATTTCGAACTTCGAACTTCGGCGTTCGAAATTCGAAATTCGACATTTTTAACGCCCAAGTTTAACGCAGAGAGCGTGCCGAGAAAATACAGGAGAAATACAATTGTCGGGTATTCTCTGCGTGTCTTTCCTCAGCATCCTCGGCGCTAATAAAGAATGATCAAATCACCGGGATACCCTTCACGAAACACCATGCTCCCTCCACATCCCCAAAAAAATTCTTTAAAAAATTGATGAGAAATAAGCCTCTTTCATCTCCTTCATTATACAATAACCGGAGAAGTAAGGTACCCACCACTCAAAAAAGGTTTTTGCAGTGGACATCCTAGCAAGGGCATTTTGTATATCTTAGTTATCGATAAATCTAAATACATTCTTTACAATCAAGCTATGTTAAAACTAAATCCCCTCCTTGTACTTGTAATGTTATTCGCATGTTGCTTCGGCGCAGATGCACAGCAGATTTCAAAAGAAGAACTTCTATTTCTTACACCTGAGTGGAAAGGTGAACGCTATCCTGACGGCCGACCCAAGGTTCCCGATGCAATTCTCGACCGAATGAAACTGGTAACGCTTGAGGAGGCGTGGGCAGTGCTTCGGAATGAAAACTATAAACATCAATACGATGAAGGGTGGGTCACCATCAATCCCGACAGCGTACTCGTGGGGAGAGCCGTAACAGCCACATTTGTACCTGGTCGACCCGATATCCATCGCGTCATCGATGAAAAAGGTCATTCGAAAGATGGCCGCGTTAAATCTCAAAATTCGTGGACCATCGACATGCTCACAAAACGTGATGTTTATGTCGTTGACCAGTTCGGTGCGCATGAAGATGGCCCGACAGTCGGCGACAACCTTGGAAATTCAATTTACGCAAAGACCGGGAATGGCGTAGTCTACGACGGCGCGCTTCGCGATGTTAATGGGTTAAAAGAGATTGGATCTTTCACGTCATTTTTCCGATCCTATCACCCGTCACATCATTTGAATAACCCCGACGGAGAACTAAACACGACATTAATCGGAATCAACAGGCCAACCCGAATAGGTAAAGCGACAGTAATGCCGGGTGATGTTGTATTGGGCAGGGATGGCGGCGTGATTTTTATTCCTCCGCACCTCGCTGAAAAAGTTGTTAAAACGTCGGAGATAGTGAGACTTCGCGATATGTTTGGACATCAACGGCTGAGAGAACAAAAATACACTCCGGGACAAATTGACTCGAAATGGTCGCCGGAAATTGAAAAGGATTTCTCTGCATGGTTAAATCAGCATATCAATGATCTACCTGTTCCGAAAGAACAAATTCAGGAAATGCTGAAATCACGCACGTGGTAGTCCTTCCCAACAATGTCCAATGTAGAACGTTGGCTTAAACCATAATCACTATTTTAGAAAATTCTAATCACCTACGATCATGACTAATTCAAACTCCAGACGTTCGTTCATAAAGAAAAGCGCGCTCGCCGCCGGATTCATGGCGCCGATAGCCACGTATGCAACAGGCCTTGAGACTGCGCTTGACAATTCTCCAAAGACTTTATCCAAGCCTTCGGATTTGAAGATCACGGAAATAAAATGTGGCTACATCAGAAATGGCCATAGCCTTTTTGTAAAAATTTATACGAATCAGGATATCTGGGGATGCGGAGAGGGTGTAGATGCCGTGCCCGGGACTTATCATCTCGTGAAAATGTTCGAAGCCAGGATCAAAGGCAAAAGTCCGCTGAATGTCCATAGGCTTTTTGAAGACATTCGCCGGTCAGGATTTTTTGAAGGGGCTCAATCTGGCATGTTCGTTTCTGTTTTGACTGCCGTAGAAACAGCTCTTTGGGACTTAGCGGGAAAAGCGCTTAACCTTCCCGTTTATCAATTATTGGGCGGAAAATTCAGAGATAAAATCCGGGTTTATTGTGATACCGCGCTTTATCAAAATAATCTTCCTACTCCGCAGGATTTTGCAAACAGCGCGTTGCAGGCAAAAAAGATGGGATTTAATGCTATCAAATTCGACCTCGACCAACGCAACGATCCAGCGAAGTATGATTTGTATAACTGGACGGCTAGTCCAGGAGAGTTACAGCGCATGGTGGACCAGGTCACAGCAGCGCGGGAAGCGGTCGGTCCTTTGATTGATGTTTGCTGTGATATGCATGGACGTTATGATTTTCCCACCGGACAACAAGTAGCCAAACGTTTAGAGCCTTTAAATCTCATGTGGCTGGAAGAGCCGATCCCTGCGGAAAATGTAGAAGCATACAAGCTAATAACAGAGTCTACAAGTACACCTATTTGCGCAGGCGAGAATCACTACCTCGCTTATGGTTTCAGAAGGATGTTGGAAATAGGAGCCGTGGACATCATCATGCCCGACTTGCAAAAAGCTGGTGGTATTGGCGAAGGGCAAAGGATCGCTAACCTTGCTAATTTATATTATGTTCCTTTCGCGCCGCACATGGTCGCATCATATTTGGGCGCAATGGCCGCCTGTCACGTTTGTGCCTCGGTTCCGAATTTTATGATATTGGAGTGGCAAATCTATTTTCACACTGACCCGATGTTCAAAGAAATTGTAAAGTTTGACGGACCGATGGTTGAAAACAGTTTTATCACGCTCTCAGAAAAACCAGGGATCGGCGTAGAGATCAATGAAGAAGGAATGAAGAAGTACGCAACACCTGGCGTACCGTTCTTTACTTAGTTCGGTGTTTTGGAGTTCGAAGTTTTTTTAATTTCGAATACCGAATGACGAATTTCCCTGCCTGTCCGGTAGGCAGGGAACGACGCTTGGCTGCAGGTCCGATCGCCATTCGACATTCGATATTCCTTGTTCGATATTTGTCAAACTCAGAATATTCGAATCTCGAACTTCAAACTATTAAAAGTACATTTGAGGGAAATGCGACGAAAATGAAAGATTCGATTGATACTGTTAGTGCCCCTAACATTCAAGGGGATGCTGCCAAGACAAATACTTATGACGCCATTGTCATTGGCTCTGGCATGAGTGGAGGTTGGGCGGCAAAGGAATTTTGTGAGAAAGGACTGAAAACACTGGTGCTCGAACGTGGTCGTAATGTCGAACATATTAAAGACTACCCAACAGCAACTAAACAGACATGGGAATTTCCTCACCGCGGAAGATTGCCATTGAATGTAGCGCAGGAAAATCCAATCTTAAGCAAGTGCTATGCTTTCGAAGAAGCTACGGAACATTTTTTTGTCAAGGATAATGAACATCCTTATGTACAAGTAAAGCCTTTTGATTGGATCAAGGGATATCAAGTAGGAGGGAAGTCGTTATTATGGGCACGAATGACGCAGCGTTGGAGCGAATTTGACTTTGAATCTAATGCTAAAGATGGACATGGAACCGATTGGCCTATACGCTACAAAGATATTGCGCCTTGGTATTCGTATGTCGAAAAATTTGTTGGTGTCAGCGGAAACAAAGATGGACTCTACCAAATACCGGACGGCGAGTTCTTGCCACCGATGGAATTGAATTGCCTTGAGAAGCATTTTCAAGAGAGTGTAAATAAAAATTTTCCTGCGCGTAATGTTGTGATATCACGCACAACAAATCTGACTCAGGCGCATAACGGGAGAGGACCTTGTCAGTATAGAAATCTTTGCCATAGAGGATGCCCATTCGGTGGATACTTCAGTTCGAATTCGTCGACACTTCCCGCGGCTCAGGCAACGGGCAATATGACCTTGCGACCATTTTCTGTGGTTCATTCTATCATTTACGATGAACAGAAAGGACGTGCTACAGGTGTCCGTGTCATTGATTCAGAAACGAAAGAAACGATGGAGTTCTATGCAAAAGTAATTTTTCTAAATGCCGGAACGCTTAATACGACTTTAATTTTATTAAACTCCACATCATCCCGTTTTCCCAATGGATTTGGAAATGATAGTGGCGTGTTGGGCCATTATCTCATGGATCATAACTACCGGGCTAGGGTATATGGCGAGCACGATGGTTTTCAGGATATGTATTATTATGGAAGGAAACCGGGTGGATGGTATCTTCCAAGGTTCAGAAATCTTGGGAAAGACAAGCAGGACAGCTTCATCCGGGGCTTTGCTTTCTCAGGCGGTGCATCAAGGCGGCGCGGAAATGTTGGCGAAAATGATGAACCCCTTGGCGCTGACTTCAAAGAAAAGCTGACAGAAGTTGGACCGTGGTCAATGGGTGTCACTGGGATGGGTGAACATTTACCCTATTTCGAAAACTATGTTAAGCTTAGCAAGGATAAAAAAGATCAGTGGGGAATGCCGCTGTTAGAGATCGATTGCGAGTTCAAGCAGAACGAAGAGAACATGACAAAAGATATTCTTCAGACCGGTGCCGAAATGTTGGAGGCGGCTGGATTTAAGAATATCCGGGAGAGTGATTCGAAACAACCGCCTGGCCTTGGCATTCACGAGATGGGAACTGCACGCATGGGAAAAGATCCCAAGGCTTCAATCCTGAATGGCATCAATCAAATGCATGCTGTGAAGAACGTATTTATTTCCGACGGCGCCTGCATGGCCTCGACAGCGTGTCAGAATCCATCCATTACCTATATGGCATTGACTGCCCGTGCTGTTGACAGCTGCATCAATGAATTAAATAAAAGAAATATTTAGCAACGATATGAACAGAAGAGAAGCGATATCCGCTGTTGGTTTTTTAGTCGGAGGGACTGTTATCGGCGCGGAAGCATTTCTATCCGGATGCAGCAGTAAGCCTTCTTCACCTTCCTTAAACGGGGTGCTGACAAGCGATCAAATCGCTTTCCTCGATGAAGTGGGAGAAACGATTCTTCCCACTACTGCCACCTCCCCAGGGGCAAAGGAGGCTAAAGTGGGCGAGTTCATGGACATCATGTTGAAGGACTGTTACTCAACACCAGATCAAAAGATTTTCCTGGATGGCATTGCCACATTGGACAACGCAAGCAAGGCTAAATATGATAACGGTTTTGTAAAACTAAAGCCGGAAGAAAAGCATGCTTTATTATTGACTATCGACGGCGAAGCTTCGAAATATAAAGACACACGAAGGCCTGAGGATCCGGAGACCCATTATTATTCTATGATGAAACAGCTGACCCTTTTGGGATATTTCACCTCCGAGGTTGGGGCCACCAAGGCGCTTAATCATGTAGACGTACCAGGTCGTTACGAGGCCTGCGTTCCTCTGAAACCGGGTCAGAAAGCCTGGAGCTGAGAATTTTTATTTTGTTTTAAAGGAAAAACGGGTAACCCTTCAAACTCATTTTTTCCCCTCCAGCAATAAATTTAATGCGTCGATTGGAATTTGCAGACACCACGGGTTTGCTGCTTTTTTACATTATACTATCTTGCCGTCAAGTTATAATAGATGCCTGTTTTAGGTTTCGACAAGACTCCAAGGTCTAAATCCCGCCATTGGAATTGCAGTTGCCTGAACTGCTTACCTGCAGACACCTTTTCATTTATGTCCAAACACTCGGTTAATCATGAGAATTGATCATCAACTAACATTGTCGGCCCTTACGTCATCAATCAATCATTTTTGGAAACTGTCCGGGGAAAAAATAATAGCAATTGAAAACAACTTCGATGTAAAACGAGGCGCACCGGTTTTTACGGTAAATGGAAAATATACAGCCCGCGGCTGGACAGAATGGACACAAGGATTTCAATACGGATCTTCGTTGCTTCAATATGATGCCGGCGGTGATAGGCAATTCCTGGAGATAGGCCGGAAGAATACAATTGAAAGAATGGCTCCCCACTTAACGCATAACGGTGTTCATGATCATGGTTTTAACAACATCAGCACGTATGGAAATCTGCTCAGGCTGATGAAAGAAGGAAAGATTGACAAGAATGACAACGAGAGAAATTTTTATGAACTCGCTTTAAAAGTCAGTGGCGCAGTTCAGGCCATGCGTTGGACTCCAATTAAAGGTGGTGGTTTTATTTATTCATTCAACGGCCCTCAATCGTTGTTCGTAGATACGGTGCGCTCTTGTCGCATCGTGCTTGTAAGTCACGCCTTGGGACATGTGCTGCAAGGTGAGAACGACAAAAAAATCAGTTTGCTTGAACGCGCTGTGGGCCATCTATTGGCAACTGCTAAGTATTCGGTTTTCTATGGCGAAGGAAGGGATACCTATGATGCTCGTGGTCGAACAGCCCATGAGTGCATTTTCAATGTCAATGATGGCAATTACCGGTGCCCTAACTCTCAGCAGGGTTATAGTGGATTTACGACCTGGACCCGTGGCCTTGCCTGGGCGGTCTGCGGTTTTGCAGAAGCGCTTGAGTACTTCGAAAATATTCCGGCGGAAGCGTTCGAGGCATTTACTAACAAGAAAGAGTTGACAGAGCAACTATTAAAAGCAGCAACCGCTACCTCAGATTATTTTATTGAACAAACGGCAACGGATGGCATACCATACTGGGATACCGGCGCTCCTGGTTTAGTGAACCTGGGAGATTATTTAAACAACCCGTCGGACCCTTACAATGATCATGAGCCAATCGATAGCTCGGCAGCAGCCATTGCTGCGCAAGGTCTGTTGCGATTGGGGAATTACCTTCAGAGTAGTGACAAAGAGAATGCAGCACGATATACACAAGCGGGCCTTACGGTTGCGAATACATTGCTGTCGGATCCTTATCTATCGCGGGCAACGGACCATGAGGGCCTTATTCTTCATTCGGTATATCATCGGCCTAACGGATGGGATAACGTTCCAAAAGGTCGGAAGGTACCATGCCAGGAATCCAGCATGTGGGGTGACTATCATGCACGTGAATTGATGCTATATCTGACCAAACAAATAAAAAAGGAACCGTACTACGTCTTTTATCAAAACTAACAGCTAGCGCCGATGCGCGTCCACCAACCTCAAACTTCAAACCTCGAACTAAACGTGGCTAAACATAAACCCAAATACAAACGCATTGCGCAGCTTAAAACGGCCGCAGACTTTCGTGAATATCTCAAGAGCATTAATGTGGAGATACCTTTTGATGAGACTTTGCTTCATGCAAATCAATCGCCCTATCAAAACTCCCTGACACTAAATTCGGGAAGGGTTATCGGCAATCGTTTTTGCATTTTACCCATGGAAGGCTGGGATGGAACACCAGATGGACGACCATCGGAATACACAAAACGACGGTGGAAAAATTTTGCCATCAGCGGCGCTAAATTATTATGGGGATGTGAAGCGGTAGCGGTTCGCCATGATGGAAGAGCCAATCCTAATCAGCTTTTGATGGATGCCTCACGTTCAGACGAGTACAAAAAACTTTATGAAAATATCCTGATTGATCATCAGGAAAGATTTGGAAAAACGGATGACCTGGTGATCGGACTTCAGCTAACGCACAGCGGAAGATTTTGCAAGCCGAACGATCAAAAGAAAATGGAACCGCAGATTCTTTATTCGCATCCAATCCTAAATAAAAAATTTGGTTTGGCGGAAGATTATCCCACCATGAAGGACGACGACATCGATAGACTGGTGGACGATTTCGTAAAGGCAGCGGTGTTAACACAACGGGCAGGGTTCCATTTCGTAGACCTCAAACATTGTCATGGTTACCTGGGTCATGAATTTTTAAGTGCCCGGACAAGGTCGGGGAAGTATGGCGGAAGTTTCGAAAACCGCACTCGGTTTTTGACGTCGATCGTGAACGGTATCAAGTCAGAAGCTCCAGGGCTGGAGATTGGCGTGCGATTTAGTGCGTTCGACTGGATTCCATTTATACAAGCCGAAGATCAAATGGGTGTTCCTTCTAAATTTGAGGGTGAATATCCGTATACCTTCGGCGGTGACCAAACTGGACTTGGGGAAGACCTTACAGAAACATACCAGTTTTTACAGCTACTGCGATCCCTTGATATTCAGCTGGTGTGCATTACAGCAGGTAGTCCTTATTACAATCCACACATTCAGCGTCCGGCGTTGTTTCCACCGTCTGATGGATATCAACCCCCGGAAGATCCCCTGGCAGGTGTAGCCAGACAGTTGCACGTAACAGCGCAGATAAAGAAAGATTTTCCGGACCTGGTCATTGTTGGCTCAGCGTATTCTTACCTTCAGGAATGGCTTCCGCATGTAGGACAGTATATCTTGAACAACAATCTTGCGGATTTTGTGGGATTAGGTCGTATGGTCCTCTCTTATCCAGAATTTCCAGATGACATTTTAAATGGACTTCCTTTCAAGCGCGATAAAGTTTGCCGGACATTTTCAGATTGTACGACAGCTCCGAGAAATGGAATGATTTCGGGTTGTTTCCCACTGGACCCTTACTACAAATCGTTGCCAGAAGCGATACGTTTAAAAGAAATTAAAAAAGAATAAGCATGGCAAAGTCAGCACTTATTACCGGTGGCAGCCGGGGCATTGGTTTAGGGATTGCAGAAGCCTTGGCTAAGCAGGGTTACAAGCTTGCCATCAATGGCGTCCGGAACGAGGAAGAAGCGCGGGAGCACCTGGATGTATTGAGGAAGATGACTGATGTCGTGTATTGCCAGGGCAACATTGGCGACTTGAATGACCACAAGGATATTGTTTCCAAGGCGCTTTCTCATTGTAAATCCATCGATGTCTTAGTCAACAACGCCGGTGTAGCGCCAAAGACCAGAAAGGATATCATGGACCTGGATGAAGAAGGTTATGACCGTTTAATGGACATTAACTTAAAAGGAACATTTTTTCTGACGCAGCAGGTAGCCCGGCAGATGTTAACCGAACGAAGCAAGAACGCTGAATATCATCCTTGCATCATTACGATAACTTCGATGTCAGCCAAAGTCGCATCCATCAACAGGGCAGAATATTGCATGTCGAAGGCTGGACTGAGCATGATGACCAAATTATTTGCTACTCGTCTCGCCGACGCTAACATACCGGTTTACGAAGTGCGCCCCGGGATCATTCAGACGGACATGACGTCGGGCGTGAAAGAAAAATATGATAAACTAATTGAGGGCGGCTTAACCCTGGAGAAACGCTGGGGCACACCTTCCGACATCGGAAAAATCGTCGCGGCCCTTGCCAATGGCGATATACCATACTCTACCGGACAAGTTATTGCTGCGGATGGAGGACTTACCATCCAGAGGTTGTAGAAAAATACCTTACCACGGAGACCGGAGGCACAGAGGTCCAAAGTATAATAAATTCTCCAGCGAAACTCCGTGCCTCCGAGTCTCCCTGGTAAAATTTGCTGGAGCCGCTACTTGACCAAACTCATAAACGTCGCTCCAAGATTTTCTGAAATGATTTTCCGGTAGCCTACGCTATTCCTGTATTCAGTTGTTAAAAATTCCTTCAACGGAACATCCCAATCAGTTTGTTTCGACATAATGAATCCAAGTTCTTCCACAATTCCAACATCGACCATCTGGCGTTTGATGGGAAGTTTTCTATGCACAACTTCTACAAATTCGGTAAAGTCAATAATGGTGAAAAGTTTAGGGTTGCTAACGAGATTATTGATAATAGTGGCCCCGCTCACTTCCTGTGATATCTTCAATGAAGGCATATATTCTGCCTTTACCTTTTCGACGTATTGTACATGCGTGCTTCCGGCGATCACCTGCGCAGAAAAATCCGGCAATTTGGTCGGAAGTTCTTTTAAACTTGTGATGGATGGAGCCTTGTTATTGGTTAGCATGACTTGCCTGTTCGACATATAGGGTGGCGAAAACTTGAGAATTTTTTTTCGCTCCTCTGTAATGGTCGTGTTCGTGGTGCCCAGAATGTTTGGGGTGTTCTGTGTTGTGGAAAGGAATTCAGAAAAGACTGGTATTTCTCCTGCATATTTGATCGTTAACTGCTTACCGTATTTTTCTTTGATATACTTTGCAAAATCAGAGAGAATATCAACGCAAACGCCCTTCACTTTACCGTCCTTGTCTTTAGCTACCAGTCCAAATTGTTCGCTGTAAACCACGGTCAATACACCAGAACCGTTTGACTTTACAGCTGCCCAACTATCGCCTTGATATTTTTGGGAAAAGGTCAGATGTGATGTGAACGCAAGAGCAGCGCAGATGATAAGTTTAGGGACAATCATGCGAATATTTTTATCACTAATATAATGAAATATGATTTATAAAAACCGAGCAGTAAACTAGCGCGTGAGAGACAATCGTAATCAGCTAACGCTGAGAAAGGAGCGCCGGATAGTCAAAAGATCTCAGGATACCGCTCACCTGAAAACAAATCTGTGATGGACTTTACAATGATCATCCTATTCCCTATATTAATCGGCCGTAATCAAACTTTGATACACGGGATTTGGTAGACATCGTGCTTCACTACGACGTGATCATCGACGTGATTTACGATCGCGAAGTTGAAAAGTGTTGCCTTGTTAACGGAGACACAATAAAAGTTAAAAAAGATTCAACCATTGGATCGATCTCTCGTTAGCATTCAATAAAAAAAGGAAATCGGTGGAACTCCGGCCACAAGAACCCTTGATTTTATGAATCACTTAAAAGTGGTATCCAAAAAGTATCTCCCTATCGAAAGTCTGGTTATTGACACTGTCCTAGCGCAACCCAAATGATTATAAATACGATGATGGTTCCGAAACAACCACCCCCTAATTTTTTTGCGCCGTAGCCGGCAATTAGCCCTCTTAATAAATTATTCATCTTTTAACTATGGTTAAAGAAAGTTTTAATCCAACTTAAACAGATTAATGGTCCTTTCGACCTTCTAAAAAGAAAAAAATTCAAAAACTATATCCATAAAAACCAATTAACCAATGAAAATGAAAATTATAGCAGGCTTAGCCTCTGCATTTTTTCTTACCACCAGCGTATTTTCCCAACAATATCTAACGCAAGTAAAACCGGTCGATAGTAAAACCTGGGGATACGCCAACGAAAAAGGCGACATTGTGATTAAACCACAATTTGAGAAATGTCACAAATTTTCGGCTGACGGCCTTGCTCCGATTTATGATACAAAAGCGAAGCAATACTACTTTATTAACACCAAGGGCGAGCGCGTCGCTACAGAAGTAAAAGACTTTAAATTGATCGATCGTTTTGGTTTTGATCTGGAAGGATTTACCGATGGTTTAATACCTATTAAGCAGGGAGAAAAATGGGGCTTCTTAAATGCGGAAGGCAAGTTAGCAATTCCAGCCAAGTACGAAAAGGTCACAGGCTTTAGTGATGGTCACGCGGTAGCGACTTTGAACAAGAATTTTATCATCCTGAATACAAGTGGGGAAGAGTCGCCAGTTGAAGGATCAGGAGTTTTAGATGTGAAGGAGTTTACAGAAGGTCTCGCGCCGATCAGGACTGCCGATAAAAAATTTGGATACGTGGATGGCAGTGGAAAAATTGTTGTGAAATCTCAGTTTGAAAGTGTAGGCTACTTTGTCGACGGCCTTGCGTGGGCTAAGACAGGTGATGACAAAGTTGGATATATCAACAAGTCGGGTGAGTGGGTTATCAAGCCGCAATTCTCTGTTGGGAAGGAATTTGATTCTTCGACTGGATTAGCGCGGATCAAGGCCGGCGATACCTGGGGTTACGTTAACAAAAACGGAGAAGTTCTAAATGTTAAAGACACAGAAACCTGGGGTGATTTTTCAGAAGGCCTGGCTGAAGGGAAAAAGGGTGGTAAGGTTGGCTTTTACAACAGCAAAGGTGAATGGGCTATTCAGCCACAGTTTGAGGGGACACGGGACTTTAAGAACGGCTACGCAGCTGCAAAGAAGGGCGATAAATGGGGAATGATTGATAAGACCGGCAGCTGGGTAATCGAGCCTAAATTCGAAAGGATAATGGACATGGAGCTAGTAAAATAAGCTTCCGGTAGCCTTCGCATTATTAATAAGCAATCTCAATTTGTGGAGATCACAGTTTTGTTCTGAAATGGGTTAACCCCGTTTCAGGACGGACTGTTTGTACCTGCCAACGGTCGCTATACTATCACTTCCACTCCGACCACTGATAACGGATAACTCCTAATACTTCCTGAGCGAAGGATTTACCTCATCAATATATCCGAAGATACCAGCCCTGAGGTTGTAAAGATTCTTAAATCCAAATTTATCTTCCAACTCGCGAATGGCTTTTGCACTCCGATTGCCAGTCTTGCAATGGATAATTACTTTTTTATCACGATCAATTTTGTCAGCATGTTGAGCGACTTCTCCAAGCGGAATTAACTCAGCACCAAGGTTTACGATATCATATTCGTGTTGCTCCCTGACATCTATAAACTGGAAGTCCTCACCGCGAACCTGCCAATCGTGTAATTCTTTAACAGAGATTTCTTTGACCGGCCGTTCAACCGTTTTCAAGCCGCAGAACAGCTCATAGTCTATCAGCTCCTTAATAGTAGGATTTGTTCCATTCAGCGGATTTGCCGGGTTCCGCTTTAGGTTAAATGTTCTCGATTCAAAATTCAGCGCGTCAAAAATGAAAAAGCGACCGCTCAATATTTCACCTACACCCGTGATTACCTTAATGACTTCAAGGGCCTGGAGACTGCCAATGATACCGGGAAGTACGCCCAGCACGCCGCCTTCGGCACAACTCGGGACGAGACCTGGCGGTGGCGGTGTCGCATATAAGTCACGATAGTTCGGACCAAATTCACCGTTGCTGTTTTTATAGTTAAAGACAGATACCTGACCTTCAAACTGAAAGATCGAAGCGTAGACGTTAGTCTTGCCGCTTAAGACACAAGCATCGTTCACCAAATAACGGGTAGGAAAATTGTCCGTGCCATCCGCGACAACATCATAATCCTTAATAAGGTCCATGGCATTTTTTGATGTGAACTGTACCTTGTGCACATGAATCGTGATATAAGGATTCAGGGATTGTAATCTTTGCTTGGCCGCCTCTGCCTTAGATTTTCCGACCTCGTTGACACCGAACAATACTTGACGCTGAAGATTGCTATCATCGACAACATCAAAATCCACGATGCCAATCGTACCAACACCAGCTGCGGCAAGGTAAAGCAGAACAGGACTGCCTAAGCCGCCTGATCCAATAACCAATACTCTAGCCGCTTTTAATTTTTTTTGAGAGTCAAGCCCAAATTCCTTGATAATAATATGGCGGTTATATCGCGCCAGTTCCTCTTTTGAAAATTGCACATTCTCGTGGTTCATACAGATGAGCTCATTATAAGGGCCTACCGCCTGCAATAGCGGGTACGATACTAACAGTGGCACCTTCCATAACTACAGTTTGTTCTCGCTGTAAGTTCCGGATATCGTCGTCGTTAACAAAAATATTAATGAAGGACGGGACACTTCCGCTTGCGTCCAACAGGTGTTTTCTTAAGTCAGGAAACTGGGTGATCAGTATCTGAATCATATCCGATACGGTCTTAGCCTGAACATTTAGCCTGGCTGTATTGTTCGTGAATTTACGCAGCGGAGTTGGAATGATTACGGTAGCCATGAATCTGTTGATTGATATTTATAATTGATATAGGTTCCTCTTCAAATTTAAATTCGTCGTTTATAGTCCACGACCGCATCTCTGCAACCGTATTTTCGACGATGGAGAGAATAACGTAGGAAAAAAAAGGTTGTGCTGCCACGCGATCATACTCCGAGGGTGACGCTGGACACCCGACGTGTGAATGGTAGATGCCCAAAAGTTTAAGGTGATTCCGGTCTGCGAAATTCTCTGCATCCATGTAATCTTCAGCCGAGATCTCAAAAGTCTCTCGCTTATTAAATGACGACATATTTTTTGCGGACATTATTGCCGAGATCGTGCGGACATTACCCTCTTCCTCCATGCCAAATAAAAATCCACAGCACTCTTCATCGCTAAACTGAACAGCAGCTTTCATTTGGTTAACAATGATGGGGTAGAGTAAAAGCATCTATAAGTATCGGTGTTACTTTTTTTCGTTTAAAAAATATTTCCAGTAAAAAAAAAATTTAGTTATCCTTTCAAATTTTTTACGTGCTCATAGTGTGCGCTCCCTTCCAGTGATCCAAACATCATGGGTATGATAGCGCCATAGTCAGCGACCTTCGCATTTTCCACGTCGAGAAATTTTTGCTGCAGGCCCCAATTCAGGATATTGACTGTGTCTTTTTTGTTTACTTGTTCAAGTGAACTCTTGACGATTTCTTTCAACCCGTCTATCAAAACAATTTTGGTCTCGACTTCACCTTTCACACGCTCCAGTTTGCAAATCGCTTTTTCGACTATCTTTTGACCGCTGGAACAAATGTGCGAGATAACGATGTCGTCGTCTTCATTAACTTTTCTGAATTTATTTTCGTAGGCGTTAATCAAAAGGTTAAGCTCACAAGGATTTGACCAGTCCATTTGTCCTCTGAAAAACTTTTCTGTGTAGCCCAGGGGATTTCCAATAAAAACGACAGGAATATTTCTGCGCGTTTTTTTAATGTAATACAGGGCCATCTCTAAACTTTCTACCGGCCATTCTAAATTTTTTACAATTAAAAAATTGGCTTGCCCCACCTCTGAGTAAAGCAGCGCATTTAACATGAGGCTTATGGCCTCGTTCTTGTTCTGCGCTGTTACATATTTACCAGGACTATGGACACCAACATGATTCTCAAACTCGCTGTGGATTCTTAATTGCTCATTCATGAGACTGTTGTCGAGCATGTGCGTAAACCGAACCATTCCGTATTTTACGCGGCCCAGTTTTGAGTAGAGGTCAAGAATATTTTCGCAAAACTTTTTCGTCGCAGCATACACTTCTTCGGTGAAATAACGGCTTGCTTTTCCAGTGGAGGAAAATATACATTGTTTTACAGACCCCGTATATTCACAGGCCTTGACGATGTTCACTGTACCCAGTACGTTGGTTGTTACCGTTTCGGCAATATGCGTTTCGGCAT
>Ga0111538_10000279_pt1 | contig 65272 bp, 55 predicted proteins | sample SoiMethybrSBSTD1_FD_79669 | JGI IMG/M metagenome (GOLD analysis project Ga0111538, IMG submission 79669) | Bulk soil microbial communities from a Populus tree surrounding site in Tennessee, USA - Soil MetaG P. TD hybrid SBSTD1 (version 2)... | ecosystem: Environmental > Terrestrial > Soil >...
AGTGTTTCTTTTCGAAAGCCCGAACACGGAAAACCTTCTCGTACTCTCCTCGGCCTACTTTCGAGATCCCACTCACCAGCTTCCCCGGCACCCGGAAACGTACCGGCTCTTGGTGGAAGCCGCCGGATTCAAGGACATCCAACGTCTTTCCAGCCATCCCGCGGACGAAAGCTACAAGTTTCTCGCCGTCCCGGCGGGCTCTCCGGTTCCGGACGATTTGCGTGATGCCATGAATGCGAACATCGAGAAGCTCAATCACTTTTTCTATTCCGACTTGAACTTTGCGATCTTGGGTCGAAAGAGGACGAAGCATTGAGAATTCGCCAGGCGATGAATGCTCTGGATCCGACCGACGCGGTTACGCTCCATCTCTTCGAGATGGATCGAATGCTCGTGGAATTGGGACACGAGACGAAGATCTATGCGGAGCACGCGCATCCGTCGCTGGACGGCCTACGACGTCCGATTGCCGAATTGGCCCACGCGGAAGGCGATCTTCTCTTGTTTCATTACGCGGGATTCTCGAAGAACCTGGGAATCGTCTCCTCGTTTCGCGGCCGCAAGGGAGTGGTCTATCACAACGTCACTCCCGGGGAGTTCTATCGAGGGTTTCCGGACGCATTCGAGTTTTGTGAACAAGGGCGCAAGCAACTGCCGCTTCTCGCAAAGGTCTTCGACTTTGGAGTGGGCGACTCGACGTTCAACGTCGAGGAGCTGCGAGCACTGGGAATGAAGACGGTGCGCGTTCTCCCGATTCCCTGGGAGACGTCCGGTCTCCTGCGCGTTCCCGCCGACCGCAAGACCGCCGACGCGATGAAAGCCGCCGGCCCCAACATTCTCGTCGTCGGCCGAGTCGCCCCGCCGAAGAGGGTGCTCGAGACGGTGCGCGCGATGCCGGCGATTCAGCGCGTGCTCGGCTCGAAGGCGCGGCTCACGATTCTCGGGCGCACGCGCGGTTACGAATCGTACGTGCGAGAGATCGAGCAGGAGATCGAGAAGAGCGGTCTTCGGGATCAGGTTGTTCTGGCGGGAGAAGTCCGCCCGGAAGTGCTGCGCGCCGCCTATGAAAATGCGCAGGCTCTTCTCGTGTTGAGCGAGCATGAAGGATTCTGTCTGCCGATCGCCGAAGCCATGGGATTCGAAATCCCGGTGGTGGCGGTGCGTGCGGGAGCGATCGAGGAGACGCTCGGCACGGGTGGAGTCTTGATCGGAGATCGCGAGCCGCAGACGATCGCGCGCGCCTTGGCGGCGGTGCTCGATCCGTCCATGCTCCCCGAGCTGCGCGCCCAGCAGCGAATCCAGCGCGAATCCTTTTCCCGGGAGCGAGTGCGAGAAACGTTGCGCAGTGTTCTCGAGGAGGCTGCCTCCTTGCCGCACATGAAGGGCGCCGCGCCCGGCCATTCCGTGTCGGTCGTGGTGTGCACCTACAATCGCGATTGGGTTTTGGAGAAATGCCTCACCGCGTTGCGCGCCCAAGACCTGAGCCCCTTCGAAGTGGTCGTCGTCAATGGACCCTCCACGGATCGCACGTCGGAAGTCTTGGATCGCTTCCCGGACGTGAAGCGCGTCGAGAACCCCAAGAGGAATCTTTCGATCTCGCGCAATCTCGGCATTCAAGCTTCTTCGGGCGATCTCATTGCGTTCATCGATGACGATGCCGTCGCCGAGGCGGATTGGCTGGAAGTGCTGCGGGAGACGTTTCAAGATCCGACCGTGGCGGGAGCCGGCGGTGTTGTGTACGGACCGGGCGGGGATCACTTCCAATTCCGGAACGGAACGATCACGCGCTATGGAATGCCCATTGCGATTCGCGACGAGCCCGGCGAGTTCTGCGCCCCGCGCGGAGAGCAGTACAACATCGTCATGGGTACGAACGCGATGTTCCGGCGGTCCGCGTTGGAGGCGGTCGGCGGTTTCGACGAGAACTACGAGTACTACCACGACGAGAGCGATCTCTGCGTGCGGCTCATTCAAGACGGCGGACGCATCGTTCACGTGTCCGATGCGGTCGTCTGGCATGAATTCGAGAAGAGCCGCATTCGCAAGACGGTGCGCGACTTCAATTGGGCCGTCGTCGACAAGAATACGATCTATTTTTACTTCTGCGTGAATCGCTGGAAGTCGCGGCCTTGGGACGTGCTGAGCCCGCTGCGAGCATGTTTGATCCACTGCGGCATCTTCACGCGCTGGTTCGTTCGCGGTGAGATCGGATTCTTGAACTTTTGCCGCTCTTGGATCCGCTGGTGGGCCGGCATCGTGTTGGGATATGCGAAGGGATTGTTCGTTGCTCCGCGTCGCCGGTTGAACGAGCGCGAAGCTTCGAAGTCGTTTCGTCCGTTCGGCCAGACCGCGCTGCGCGCCGGCGTCTCACGCCGCAACGTGGTGCTCGTGAGCCAGCAGTATCCCCCGGATTCGTGCGGCGGGATCGGCGTGTACACGGAGATCTTGGCGCGCGGGCTCGTCGAAGCGGGGCATCACGCGACGGTCATTGCCGCGGGGAAGAGCCGGAGCACGGAATGGCGCGAAGGAGTGCGGGTCGTTCGCGTACCCGGGGCCCGAGTCCCGCGGGGCATTCCATTCGGACATCGCGTAACGAGAAAGAACGTCGCCCGAAGCCTGGCGGTCGATGCCGCCATTCGCGAGATCGCGTCGCGCGGAGCAGTCGACATCGTGGATGCGGCGATTTGGGATGCGGAAGCCTTTGCGACATGTTTGCGAGGGCAAGAAAAGCTCGTCTTGCGGCTCACCACTCCCATGGCGGTCGTCGCGGAAACACAGGGGTGGCCCGCCAATGACGACCTGCGCCTGGCCGCGGAAATGGAATGGGATCTCGTACGCCGGGCCCATGCGGTCGTCGATTCTTCCGGAACGATCGCGAAGATGTTGGCGGAGCGATACGGCGTGCGTCCCGGATCGAATCTGGTGCGCGAGATCCCCTTCGGGATTCGCATTCCTCCAGCCGTCCTCGGGCCGCGCAAGGATTCCGAAGTGCGCGTTCTTTTCGTCGGTCGTCTCGAGGCTCGCAAAGGCTTCGACGTTCTGGCGCAAGCGATTCCCCGAGTGCTGCACGACAATCCGCACGTCCGCTTTTGGATTGCCGGTGAAGGAGACGCCGGCGATCGCGTGGTGCGTGAGGTGAACGACATGGCGCGCAAGAATCCCGGACGCATCCAGCTCTTCGGATGGGTGGACGATGCCCGCCGCGACGAGCTGTATGCGAGCTGCGACGTATTTGTGGCGCCGTCGCGTTACGAATCGTTTGGCCTCGTGTATTTGGAGGCCATGACTCGCGCCAAGCCTTGCATTGCCTGCGAGGCGGGGGGTGCTGCGCGGATCGTTGTCGCCGGTGAAACGGGACACGTGGTCCCGCCGGGAGAGGGAAGCGCATTGGCGGAGGCCATTCTGGATCTGGCCAGGGATCGAGAGAAGCGCATGCGCATGGGAGCCGCGGGGCGGGCTCGTGCCGAACAGGAATTCAGCGTGGAGCGGATGGTCGAGCACACGTTGGCACTCTATGACGAGATCCTGGAGTCGCGGCCTCTTCGCCCTCAGGTGGCGGCGGAAGCTCTCCTTCGATAATTCTCGATCACTTCGTGCGGGTTGCCTTCGGCGACGAGCCTTCCGCGTTCCAAGAGAAGAGCCCGATCGCAGAACGCCTCCACGGCGTGAAGATCGTGGGAGACGAGAATGATCGTGCGCCCTTGTTTCTTGAAGAGATTCATGCGTTCGCGGCATTTCGTTTGGAAGGCTTCATCGCCGACGGCCAGCACTTCGTCGACGAGTAGCACTTCCGGATCGACGTCGGTCGCAATCGCGAAGCCCAAGCGAGCCGACATTCCCGCAGAGTAATTCTTTACCGGAACCTCGATGAAGCGCTCGAGCTCGGCGAACTTCACGATGCGATCGAAGCGCGCGCGCATTGCGGCGCGCGAGAATCCGTACAAGGCTCCGCAGAGATAGACATTCTCTTCTCCGGAGAGCTCTGGATTGAAGCCGGCTCCCAGATCGATCAACGTCGTGATGCGTCCCTGAGCTTCGACGACGCCGCTCGTCGGCGTGAGGACTCCGGCCAGAAGCCGCAAGAGCGAAGTCTTGCCGCTTCCGTTGTGGCCGATCACGCCCAGAGCTTCCCCCCGCTGCACGGTGAAGGAGAGATCATCCAAGGCGCGGAAGCGCTCCACCAAGCCTTTGCGAAAGGCGCTTCCTCGCAGAAAGCGGATCACGGCTTCCTTGAATGAGACCTGTCGCTCGTGAACCAAGCGATACTCCAGACAGAGATTGCGGACCGCGACAGCGACGCCGCTCTTCACTTCTGGAGTTGCGATCGATTGCACGGCGACGGGTGGTGCGCTCACGAAAGGTAGTGCAGGAAAAAGGCTTCGTGCCGGCGAAAGACAGCGAGCCCGCCCAGGAACGCCACCGCCGCGCAAGCTGCTCCGATCGTGAGACTGGTGGCATTGGGCCAGGTGCCGTCGAGAAAGATTGAGCGAAACGGAAAAATCATGTGCACGAGCGGATTCCAATGAAAGGCCCAAAGGTACTTCTGCGGGATGACGGTCAAGGGATAGATGATGGGAATGAGATAGAAGATGGCCTGCAGCGCCACCTCGAGAATTTGCCGCAGATCGCGAAAGAACACGGTCCAGGCGGAGAACGCGAGAACGACACCGGTCGTGAACACGCCCAGGATCACCAGACACAAGGGAAGTGCGACGAGACTCCAGGTAAGCGGCACGCGCTGCCAGATCATCACGATGACGAGCGGCACCAAGGCCAGCACCAAATTCACGAGATGACTGGCGACGAGCGCAATCGGGTAGATCGCGCGCGGGGTGTACACGTTCTTGAGCAGGCTTTCGTTGTGCACAATGGACAGCGATCCACCGGTCAGGGATTGGCTGAAGAAATTCCACGGCAGAAGCGCGGACAGAAGGAATACCGGGAACTTGTCGACTGGGATGCGCATCGCCTGCGAGAAGACGAGCGTCAAGATGACCATGGTGAAAAGAGGATTCAGCATGGTCCATGCGAATCCCAAAACGCTGCGTCGATAGCGAAGCTTCAGCTCCTTCTCGACGAGAATCCAAGCCAGCTCGCGATAGCGCCAAAGCTCGCGGAGAGTACGAATCACGCGGCGGATCCTTCGTGATGACGCGACGGGATATACACAGGACTTCCGGGACGGAACACTAGCAGAGAATACTCGCTGCGGGGGAGCGCGCTCGCGCAATCCGGCGATAGAGCTCGAGCGTTCGGCGCGCCGAGCGATCCCAGGGAAAGAGCGCGGCACGCGCCGGCCCTCGAGAGCGGAGATCGCGCAGGCGCGTGTCGTCCGCCCAGAGTGTGGAAAGCGCGGCGGCCAAGTCTTCGGTCGAGGTGGATTTCGAATAGGCGGCGGCATCGCCCAAGATCTCGAGATGCGCGCCGATCGGTGATGCCAAGACGGCGCCGCCGGACGCCAGAGCCTCGAGGCCCTGAAGCCCGAATCCCTCCAAACGCGAAGGCGCAATCACCACGCGCGCCGCGGCGTACAGAAGCGGCAGCTCGTCATCGCGAACCGGAACGAGGGCCCGCGTTCGCGATGCGCCGCGAAGCAGCGGCTTCAAGCGCCGGGCTGCGGCGTCGTCGCGCGCGGTGACGAAGAGCGATGCGCCGGGCACCGACGATTCGAACGCGGCGATCGCGGCGGCGAGATTCTTGTGCGTGCGATGCGATCCGACCGCCAGTGCAAATTCGTCCGGCAATTCGCGCGCGGTGCGATAGCGAAGGAGCGCGGCTTCGTCGGGGGGAGCAAAACGAGAGACATCGATGCCGTTCAAGACGACGTTCCAGCGCCCGCGGCTAACCGGGAGCACGCGCTCCAAATCGGCGCGCGCCGCTTCCGACACCGTAAAGAGCAGCGCTGCCGAGCGCACCGACCATTCCATCATCGCGCGCGCATAAGCACGCTCGGGCAAGGAATGCGGCTCCATCAAATGGATCGCGTCGTGAACCGTGATCGCGATGGGACAGGCGATCGCCGCGGCGCGCACGTAGTGCGGGAAATGAAACAGATCGAGGCCGTAGCGCGCGGCCGCGCCCCGAAAGGCGAAGATCTCCCGCGCGGAATAAAGCGGCGCGTCCACCTTCACCAAGCGAAAACGCGGCGAATTCAAAAGCTGCGGCAAGTCCCCGGGCAGGGACTCGAGAGAGTTCTCGAACACGAAAAGCACGAAGCGGTCGTCGCCGTCGATTCGCGCGAAGCTCTCCAGCAAGCCTTGAATGGAGCGGCCGATCCCGTAATCGCGGATCTTGCGCGCATCGATTCCGATCGTGCAGGGACGCGCGCTCATGGATTGTGTTGCGCTTCTTCGTACACTCGAAGAGTGTGTTGCGCAGTCGAGAGCCAGGAGAATTGGGCCGCCTGCTTGATGCCGCCGCGGCTCCATTCGTCCCGCGGTCCAAGAAGAGCTTCGCGAATCCCGCCGGCGATGGAATCCGGCGAATTGGGATCCACCAAGATCGCTGCATCGCCGGCAATCTCTTGAATCGAGGGAACGCGGCTCGCCACGACCGGAGCTCCGCAGGCCATCGCTTCCAAGACCGGCATCCCGAACCCCTCCCACAGGGTCGGGAAAACGAAGGCGCGAGCGCCGGAATAGAGCGCGGGCAAATCCTCGGCTGGAAAGTAGCCGGTCAATCGGATGGAATCGCGCACATCTTCCTCCCCCAGCTCCCGCAGCAATTCATCGCTCTTCCAGGCGATCTGTCCCGCGACGACGAGATCGAGCGGTTCCTTTTCGTCCCGGCGCACGATGCGAAAGGCCCGCACCAGGCCGCCGAGATTCTTCCTCGGCTCGAGATTCCCCACGAACAAGATGTATGGTCGCGCGAGCTCGTAGCGCCGCCGCACTTCATCGATTCTCTCGTCCGTTTGGGGATGGAATCGCTCGGCCACACCATGATGGATGCAAGCGATCTTCTCCTCGGACGGTGCCAAGAGCCGAAGGACATCCCGCTTCGCGCTTTCGGATACGCAGATCGTGCGCTGTGCGGTTTGAACCGCCCTTCGAATTCGCCGGCGCATGTAGAGCGCGTACTTCCACGGAATCGTTCGGGGATGCGTGAAGGCGACGAGATCGTGAATGGTCACGACCGTGGCGATCTTGGTCCGGCGCAGAGGAATGAGAAACGCGGGGCCGTGCAACACGTCGGCTTGCACGCTCGCCGCCAAGCGAGGAAGAACGAGCTCTTCCCACAGGTCACCCCAGGGGTGAGATTCGGGAGACGCCCGCGTCCGATGGATCCGGAAGCGCGGATCGGGTGCCAGGTCTTCAATGGCCGATTCGCCGTGCACCAAGATGTGGAACGTGTGGTCCGCATCGATCCGCGAGAAGGCGCGGATCAGCTCCAGCACGTAGAATCCTACGCCGGAGAAGCGGCGCCCCACGGTGCGCGCATCCAAAACGACTTTCATGTGTGCGGGAGAGTTTCAGGAGAGCGGGGGATCGTCAAGTGCGTGTGGCACTCGTCCACGATTGGCTGACCGGAATGCGCGGAGGAGAGAAAGTCCTCGAAGAGGTCTGCGCGTTCTTTCCGCAAGCTGATCTCTTCACGCTGGTGCATGTGCCTGGCTCGGTTTCCCCGGCGATCGAAGATCGAAGGATCTTCACGAGCCCGCTCCAAAAAGTCCCTGGAATCGGACGCAGCTACCGGAGCTTTCTTCCCCTTTTCCCGCATTTCATCGAGCGCTTCGATCTTTCCGCCTATGACTTCGTCCTGTCGACGTCGTCGTGCGTGGCGAAAGGTGCGCGTCCTGGCGCGGGCGCGCGTCATGTCTCCTACGTGTTCTCACCGATGCGCTACGTTTGGGATCGCTTCGACGATTACTTCGGTCCGGGACGAGCGAGCACACCGGCACGGGTGACGATGCGCCTGTGCAAGCAGCCTTTGCGCCGTTGGGATCGCGACTCGTCGCGCCGCGTGCACACCTTCGTCGCCGATTCGGAGTTCGTCGCCGGACGCATTCGCGAATATTACCGGCGCGATTCGCTCGTCATCCCTCCCCCGGTCGACGTCGATCGATTCCGTCCCGGATTGGCGCCGGCAACGGACGAATGGCTCGTCGTCTCCGCGTTCGCGCCGTACAAGCGCATCGACATTGCGATCGAAGCGGCGGAGAAAGCGGGAGTGCGGCTCGCCCTCGTCGGCAAAGGTCCCGAGGAGAAACGACTGCGGCGCATCGCCGGAAAGAACACCCGCTTTTTGGGCTGGCTCTCCGACGAAGAGCTGGCTTGTGCCCTTTCCGCCTGCCGCGGGCTTCTCTTTCCCGGTGTCGAAGACTTCGGGATCACGCCGGTCGAGGCGATGGCCTGCGGGCGCCCCGTCGTTGCGTTTCGCGAAGGCGGCGCATTGGAAACGGTCGTGGGGGAAGCGTGGGAGGACGATTCCGAGGGTGTCACCCGAGGGGGGACGGGCCTTTTCGTGCGCGAGCAAACTCCCGCCGCGTTTGCACGGGCGATTCGCGAAGTGGAAGCGCAGCCGCGCGATCATTACTCCGACGCGGCTCGCGCGCGCGCACTCGAATTCCGCCCCGAGATCTTTCGCCGACGGATGCGCGAGGTGTTGCAGGACGAAATGCAATCGTTGGAGTCGCTCCACCGCCGCCTTTTTGAGCCGCATTCGAGGTGAGGCGCGATCGCGGGATCGCGAGCGTTCGGTTGACATTCGTCGAAGGGCGATGGGATCCTCGCCCGGTCCATCATGGTTCAAGGAGCGGGGGCGTGAACGCGCAGGATTTTCGAGCTTCGATCTCGACGACGGTGCGCGTTCTCGAGCGCTTGCGCGACGAGAAAACCGCGGACATGGAGCGTGTGGCCGATGCCCTGTCGCGCTGCGTGCGCGCAGGAAAAAAGATTCTTCTGTGCGGGAACGGCGGTAGCGCGGCCGACTCGCAGCACATGGCCACTGAGCTGATCGTTCGATACCTGGCCGATCGTCCGGCGATCCCGGCCATCGCTTTGACCTGCGATACCTCCACGCTGACCGCCGCGGCGAACGATCTGGGCTTCGAGCAAATTTTCAGCCGGCAAGTGGAGGCCTTGGGACAAGAGGGGGATGCGCTCATCGCGATCTCGACGAGTGGAGAATCGGCCAACGTGATCGCGGCGGTGCGCACGGCGAAAGCGAAAGGGCTGGTGACGATTGCACTGACCGGGGAATCCGGGGGGACGCTTGCGCCGTTGGCGCATCATTGGATCGGGGTTCCCTCCAAGCACACGCCGCGGGTTCAGGAAGCGCAGCTCGTCGTCGAGCATTTACTTTGCGAGGCCATCGAGGCCGGCTGGACGGAGAAGAAGCGTTGAGCCAGGGTCCCACCGTCGAAACGAAGCGCGCCGGCGTCGAGCGTCCGGTTCGCGAGAGCTTCGATCCGCCGGCCGCGCCCGGGCGTGCGCCGCGCACGCCGCCTTCCGCACCCACGCCGCACGCTACGCGCGGGCTCGCTCCGGCTTTCTTCCCGCTCATCTTGATTCTGTTCGATGTCGCCGCGCTCACCTCCGCGTTCGTGTTCACGTATTGGCTTCGCTTTCGATCGGGAATCTTTCCTTCCCCTCTGGGGATTCCCGCGTTCTCCGCGTATGCGTGGGCGCTGGCCGTGGTCATTCCGGCCGGCATCGCGCTCGTGGCGCGGGCGGGTCTTTTGCAAACGCACCGGCGAACAACATTCGTGAAGGATCTCACCGAAGGCGCCGGCGCCATGGCGACGTTGGCGCTCGTTCTCGTCACCGCGGCGTTTTTCTATCGCGAGTTCTCGTTCTCGCGAACGGTTCTCGTCGGCTTCTGGATGTTCTCGACGATCTTCTTCGCGGTGTTCCGGCGGGGCGCGGCGCGCGTGCATCGAGTTTTGCACGAGCGCGGATACGGCTTGGAGCAAGTGGCGTTGGTTGGCGGAGGAGAGATCGGCCGCCGCCTGCAAACGCGCATGCGCGAGCAGCCCGGTTTCGGAATGCGCGTCGTCGCGTGGATCGAAGGCCTGGACTGGCGCCCCGAAGGAGAAGAGGAGGCGGGCGGGCGTTCGTATCGACTGGAGCGCGTGCGTTCCCTCGTTCGCGGCGGAAGCATTCAACGTTGCATCTTCACCGATTCGCGATTGACTCCCGATGAGCGCCTCGACTACGTCGAGGAATGTCACGCCAGCGGCGTACAGTGCGATTTCGTTCCCGATCTGTTCGAAGTGATGCTGGGCCGCGCACGCGTCGAGGAAATCGACGGCGTCCCGCTCATTGGAGCGAAGCTCCATCCCTTGGGCCGCTGGGCGCGCATTCAGAAGCGCACGCTCGATTTGGTTGCGGCATCCTTGGGGCTGGTGGTCACGTCGCCGCTGTTGGCGTTTTGCGCGATCGCCGTCCGGCTGGAGACTCCCGGGCCGGCCTTGTTTCGCCAGCGCCGCTTGGGCCGCGACGGGCGCGAATTCGACATCTTGAAGCTGCGCACGATGCCGGTCGACGCGGAAGAGAATTCGGGTCCAGTGCGCGCGCGCCGCGGCGACGGCCGGGCCACGACGCTGGGCTCCGTTCTGCGGCGTACCAGCATCGACGAGTTGCCGCAGCTCTGGAACGTTGTGAAGGGGGAGATGTCGCTCGTGGGGCCGCGCCCGGAGAGGCCGTACTTCGTGGATCACTTTCAGAGCCGGATCCCGCGTTATCTCGAGCGCCATGGCGTGAAGTCCGGTATCACCGGGTGGGCGCAGGTGCACGGGCTGCGCGGCGACACCTCGATCGATGAAAGAACTCGCTACGATATCTGGTACGTGGAAAACTGGTCCATCATTCTGGACGTGAAGATTCTGGCGCTGACGATGATCCGATTCCTGTTCCAGAAGGAGGCATATTGACTCGTGAAGAACATGCTCCTGATCTTGACCTGCGTCGCGCTGGGCGTGGCCGGTCAACTCCTCTTGAAGCATGGGATGACGTCGACTGGCGATCAGGTGGATGAGGTGCGCGAGGTTGTTCCGCGACTGTTGCGCGCCGCGGCCAGTCCCGTCGTCATTACGGGATTCATGCTCTATGCATTGTCGGCGGCGCTGTGGCTCATTCTTCTCACGCGCGTGGACTTGAGCTTCGCGTATCCCATGCTCTCTTTGGGATACGTCTTGGTGGTTTTCCTCTCACGGGCCCTCTTCCATGAAGAAGTCACCTGGGTGCGCTTTGCGGGAACGCTCGTGGTGTGCTTGGGCGTGTTCCTGATCTCCCGAACGCAGTGATCCCATTCCTTCGCCTTCTCCGCCCGCGCCAATGGATCAAGAACATCGTCGTCTTGGCGGGTTTGGTGTTCGCCGAGCGACTGGCCCAGGCCCGCTTCACGACCGCCGCGTTCGCCGCGTTCGGTGTGTTCTGCGTGCTCTCGAGCTCGATCTACGTGCTCAACGATTTGATCGATGCGCCCAAGGATCGATTGCATCCCGAGAAGAAAAAGCGCCCGATCGCCGCCGGGGAGATCTCACCCGCGCTCGCAGGATTCCTGGGAATCCTTCTCATGGCTCTGTCCTTGGTCGCAGCGTTCTCCTTGGGGCCCCGATTCGGAGCGACCGCCGCCGCATACTGCGCCATCAACTTGCTTTACACGCTTCGCCTGAAGCGGGAGGTGATCATCGACGTGATGGTGATCGCCACCGGTTTCGTCTTGCGCGCGATTGCCGGCGTGCAGGTGCTCGTCGATCTCGACCCCTCCGTCGAGCTCTCTCCGTGGCTTTTGGTGTGCACGTTCTTCTTGGCGTTGTTCATGGCACTGGGGAAGCGCCGCCAGGAATTGGTTCTCTTGGATCGCGACGCATCATCCCATCGCCCGTCACTTTCGGAATACTCGGTCGGATTGGTCGACACGATGCTTCCCATGGTCACGACCAGCGCGATCATCGCCTATTCGATCTACACGATCTGGCCCAATACGATCCAAAAGCTCGGTACGGACAAACTCGTTTACACCGTTCCGCTCGTAGTGTATGGATTCTTCCGTTACTTGTACTTGATCCGAGAGAAAGGATTGGGGGGAAACCCTTCTGAAATCCTCTTTCGGGACCCGTCGCTCATGGCCAGCGTTCTCGCGTGGATGGCGGCGGTGGTCGGTATCCTTTACGTGAGGTGATCCGGCCGGATGTCATCTCTGACGGCGACGAAGGAGACGAAAGAGAAGCTCGTTTACCAGTCACCCGCCAAGGTGAACCTGGGTCTCGAGGTTCTCGGTAAACGAAGCGACGGATATCACTCGATCCGTACGATCCTCGTCCCCATCACTCTCCACGACACGATCACCATCATTCCCGGCGGAAAGAAGTTCGTCTTTCACGGGGGTCAAGGTGCGCCCAAGGACGAAGGAAATCTGGCGTGGCGCGCCGTCCATCTTCTCGCCGAACACACGGGGACTCGCCGCGGGCTCGATCTCAAGATCGTGAAGAGAATCCCCATCGCGGCTGGGCTTGGCGGCGGGAGCTCGAATGCGGCCACCGTTCTCAAAGCATTGAACGAGCTTTGGGAGCTGAACCTGAGCTCCGCGCAAATGGAGCGCATCGGTCTCGAGTTGGGCTCCGACGTTCCGTTCTTCCTGCGCGGCGGAGCGTGTTTCGCCGGCGGTCGCGGCGAGGAGCTTCAAAAAATAACGGCGATTGGAGGGATGGAGCTGGTACTGGTTGCTCCTCCGATCAAAGTCTCTTCGCAATGGGCTTATGAAAGCATTTCAGCGGAGTTGACTCGTTCGGGAAGCTCGACGAGTATGATCAAGGTTGCGCTGGCTTCGCATCGCGTCGAACTTCTTGCGGCTCACCTTTCCAACGACCTGGAACCGGGCGTTGTGGCGAAGCATCCGATGATTGCAGACATCAAAAAGAAACTTGTGGCCGCGGGAGCGTTGGGCGCTCAAATGTCCGGAAGCGGACCGACCGTGTTCGGGCTCGCAGCGACTTCAGCGGACGCAGATCGCATCGCTGAATCAATGGGGGAAACTGGTCTCGGGAAAGTGATACGTGCGAGCTTTCTGGTGGGATGAGCGGTAGCCAAAATTTGGCTTCTTTGCCGGGGGTTTGGGACGATGGAAATCACGGAAGTCAGAATCTCGCTCCATGACGAGGACAAGCTCAAAGCATTTGTGACGATCACCTTCGATGATTGCTTCGTAGTTCGGGGCGTGAAGGTCATCTACGGAAACAACGGTCTCTTCGTGGCCATGCCCAGCCGGCGGAAGCCGGACGGAACTTTTCAGGACATCGCGCATCCCATCAATCGGGAGATGCGCGAAAGGGTCGAAGAAAGGGTTCTGCAGGAGTACCACGCGGAGGTCGAACGGACAGGGACGAGCGAACAGGCTCCGCCCACCCACTCTTGGGGCGTCGTCAAGCGGTAAGACACCGGTCTTTGGAGCCGGCATTCGGAGGTTCGAATCCTCCCGCCCCAGCCAAATCGTAGCGAGACGGCCCAGTCTTTTTGATTTGCGGGCCACCCAGCCAACCCTTACAATTCCTGCCCTGTTTCGCCCGAATCCCGGAAAAGGATCGATCCGTGTCCGATAACATGATCTTGTTTTCGGGGACGGCGAATCCGGCGCTTGCCGCCGGGATCGCCAAGCAAATGAAGGTCGAGCTCGGCGACGTGGAGATCTCCCACTTCTCCGACGGCGAGATCTTCGTGAAGCTGAATGAAAACGTCCGCGGAGTGGACGTCTTCATCATGCAGCCGACGATTCCGGGCGAAGATCACTTGATGCAGCTGTTCATGCTGCTCGATGCCGCGACCCGGGCCTCGGCATCGCGAGTCACGGCAGTGCTGCCGTACTTCGGCTACGCGAGACAGGACCGCAAAGATCAGCCGCGTGTTTCGCTGGCGGCGAAGTTGGTCGCGAACTTGATCACCACCGCGGGAGCGGATCGCGTGCTGACCATGGATCTGCACGCGTCGCAGATCCAGGGATTCTTCGACATTCCCGTGGATCACCTCTACGCGATGCCGGTGTTCATGGACTACTTCGAGGATCTCGATCTCTCGAAGTTCACTGTGGTGGCGCCGGACTTGGGCAGCGTGAAGATGGCCCGGGCGTATGCGAATCGATTGGGAGTGCCGCTCGCGATCGTGGAGAAGAGGCGGCCGCTCGCGAACCAGACCGAGGTGCTGAACGTCATCGGCCAGGAGGAAGTTGCGGGAAGAAACTTGCTCATCATCGACGACATGATCGACACCGGCCGCACGTTGGTCCGCGCCGCGGAGAAGCTGAAGGAAGTGGGAGCGCGCGACATCTATTCTTGCGCTTCGCATCCCGTATTCTCGGGAGACGCACTGGATCGCTTGGAGCGATCGCCGATTTCCCGCGTGGTGGTAATGGATACGATTCCGGTGGCTCGCCGGAGCGAAAAGCTCGTCGTCCTGTCGACGGCCCATCTCTTCGCTCAAGCGATCCAACGGATTCATCGCAGCGAGTCGATTTCCAGCTTGTTCCATGTCCCGAGGCATCCGGAATCGCCGGTGCCTCTCAACGAAATTGAGAGATAGGAAATGAAGACGATCTCGATCTCCGCAAAAGCACGCGACAAGAAGGGGCGGTCGGGCGCGAACGCCACTCGCCGGGAGGAGCGCATCCCCGGAGTCCTCTATGGACAAGGGCAGAACATCCCTCTGTCCGTGGATCGCAAGGAATTCGTAAAGGCGATGCAAGAGGCGCACGGAGAGAACGTGCTTCTCGATGTGATGGTCGACGGCGGGAAGCCGCTCAAGAGCATCTTGCGCGAAGTGCAACATGACACGCTGCATCGCTTCATCACGCACTTGGACTTTCAGCACATCGATCTCACCAAGAAGATTCACGTGCGCGTGGCGATTCAATTGCACGGCGAGCCGGAGGGCGTGAAGACCTACGGCGGAATCCTCGAGCACACGACGCGCGACGTGGAGATTCTCTGCTTGCCGGCGGAAATTCCTCCGCACTTCGACGTCGACGTTTCCAAGCTGCTCATCGGGGACTCGATTCACGTCTCCGATCTGGTGCGTGGCAATTACGAGATCTTGGCCGAGCCGACGCGCGTCGTTGCGCAGGTGACCGCGCCGACGATCGAGAAGGCGCCGGAGCCCGAAGTGTCGGAAGCTGCAGTTGCGGCGGCGACACCGGAAGAGGGCGCAGCAGCCAAGCCCGAAGCGGGAGCGAAGCCGGCGAAGGGTGGCGAAGCTGCCAAGCCGGCGAAGGAAGGCAAGGGTTAGAAGCCTTTGCCTTAGGACTCCGATCCGCGGGGCGCATCCAGAGACGATTTGCTCTCGAAGGTGCGCCCCGCTTCCATTTCGTGTCGAGGCCCATCCTCGTGCCCGCTAAGTCTTCCCCTCTTCCTTCCAAGCCTTCGTTCATCGTCTTGGGATTGGGCAATCCCGGCGAGGAATACGCGAACACGCGCCATAACTTCGGGTGGCTCGTCTTGGATGAAATTGCGCGCGAGGAAAGACTTCAGTTCGCGCGCGGCGACGGACCCTTTCGTGCCTGCGCTTGGGATGTGCACGGGATGATCGGAGTGCTGGCCAAGCCGACGACGTACATGAATCGATCGGGAATAGCGGCGCGGCGGCTTCGCGAGCTCTATCCCGATGTGCCCTTCGAGAAGTGGCTCGTGGTGAGCGACGATCTCGATCTTCCATTGGGAAAAATCCGGCTCCGCGCCGGCGGGGGCGCCGGCGGACACAACGGAATGCGCTCTTTGATCGATGCGCTGCAGACGAACGAGTTTCCTCGATTGCGTCTGGGAATCGGCCGGCCGATGACTGCCGATCGCGAAGAGGTCGTGGACTGGGTTCTGGAGCCGTTCACCGAAGAAGAAGCGACCAAAGTGCCGGACGTTCTGCGCCGTGCAGTGCAGTCGGTGCGCGACGTCATTCGAGAGGGATTGACGGCGGCCATGAATCGCACGAATGCGGCGAAAATCGATGCGCCGGGAGAGACCCCGGCCGACTGAAGAAGGCCAAGCTGCTTGGATTCACGCCCTTGACCCTTCTCCGACCCCCCTGTACACTGCCCCACTTGCCTTCTCCCAAATATTGCGCATGGCCGGCTTCCACGAGAAGCCGTTCCGGAAAGGAATCCACGCATGCGTGCCTACGAGTCGACATTTATTCTTGTACCCACGCTCGATGAAAAAGGCGTCGCCCAGGAGGTGGCCTCCGTCAAGGAGATCATCACCAACCACGGCGGCGAGATCACTTCGGAAAAGGAATGGGGCAGGCGGCGGCTCGCGTACCCCATTTTAGATTTCCAAGAGGGCGTTTATCACATTCTGAGATTCAATCTCGGCAACGAAGGACTCGCGGAGCTCTATCGTCGCTTCAAGTTGAACGAGAATGTGCTGCGCTCGCTGGTGATCCGCGATGAGGGCACGCCGATCGAATACCATCCCATGGAGTCCGAGGAGCGCGAATACGGATTCCGCGACCGCAGGCCGGGATCTTGGCGCAGCGAAGAAGATGCGCCCGAGGTTGGGTCGGCGGTGGGAGCGGACACGGAGGATTCACGTGAGTGATCTCAGGCTTCCCTCGGTCAATAAGATCCTGATCTCGGGCCGTCTCACCCGCGACCCGGAAGTGCGCTACACACAATCCGGCACTGCGGTGGCGACTTTGGGCGTGGCCTCGAGCCGTGCCTATCGCGATCCCAAAGAGTCTACCGGTTGGAAGGAAGAGACCTGCTTCGTCAACGTTGTCGTTTGGGCGGAACAGGCCGAACGGGTCGGCAATACCATGAAAAAGGGAAGTGCCGTGTTCATCGAAGGAAGGCTGCAGAGCCGTTCCTGGGAGACGGACGACGGCACTCGCCGCACCGCCATCGAGATTCGCGCGGATCGCGTGCAATTGCTCGATAAGCGCGGCGATGCGCAGCCGGCCATGGCCCGCGGCGGCGATGTCACCGAGGACGAAGGCGGCGGCCAACTCAACGACGACGATCTGCCGTTCTAAGGAGGATGGAATGGAAACAAAACCCAAAAGATCTCGGGTGAGCGACGATCGACGGCGGAAGTCCTGCCGCTTTACGCAGGACGGCATCGAGGTCGTCGATTACAAGGATGTCGAGCGCCTCAAGCGCTACATCACCGATCGCGGGAAGATCGTTCCTCGCCGGATCACGGGCACGAGTGCGTATCACCAGCGTTCGTTGACCCGCGCCATTCAGCGAGCTCGATATCTCGCGCTTCTCCCGTACGTCGGCGATCACTACAAGTAGAGAGCTGCGGGCTCTTCGCACGGAGAAAGGAGTGCGCGTCGCTGGACCGAAGGACTGTCGCCTTGTCGGCGATCGCATGGGCTTCGGCCGTGGGCGCCGCTCGCATTCCTGCGCTCGAGTTCGGGCAGGCGATCGCGGTGCCGTGCGCTTCGATCGCCTGGACGGCTCGCTCCGGATTCCGGGGATGGGCGCTCTTTCTCACGTCGGGGCTCGTGCTCGTGTCCATCGTGGCGCCGTCGCGCTTCACGGACTTCGCGGCCGGAGCGGTCGCGGGTTGGGTGTTGGGCGAGTCGACGCGACAAGGGAAGAGTCCCGAATGGGCGATTACTTGGGCCGTGCTTCCGTTCGCGGTGTGGACTGCGGCGTTGGCCATCGGAGGTTTGCAGCCGTTCTCGGAGGACCTGCGCGTGGCCATCGAGCGCATGATCGTCGAGGCGGGACGGCGCGGCGAATTCTCGGCGGAAGGCTTGGCGCAGCTTCGGGCCAGCTCGGATCGCGCGATCGAGTTTGCACGGCGTACGTGGGTCGGCGTGGAAATCGCGGAGTTTTGCGTGGCCTTGTTGATTGCGCGCGCCATCGCCTGCGCGGGGAAGGAATCGTTCGGGCGCTTCAATGTCTCCGATGCGATGGCCTGGGTATTCGCCGGCGGTTTGGCGGCGTACTTGGTGGGACAAACCTGGCTGCCGCACGGAATCGCCACGATCGGATTGAATACGGTCGTCTTGGCGATGGTGATCTACTTCATTCGGGGACTGGCGATCGAATGGTACTGGTTGGGGCGAGCAGGAATGGGAAAGCCTCTCAAGATCGGAATCTTGGCCGGAGGGTCTTTGCTGTTCCTGCCGTTCCACGCGCTCGCGACCGGAGCGCTGGGCCTTTTCGACACTTGGTTTGATTTTCGAAAACTGAAATCGGAGGATGAGGGAGAAGACCCGCTGCGGGTGTTCCATCAGTCTTCCGGAGACGACACGTAGGAAGGATGCACTCGTCATGGATGTGATTCTCACCACCGACGTCCCCAAAGTCGGAGCACGCGGAGAGCGCGTGCGCGTCGCGCCCGGATACGCGAGGAATTTCCTCCTGCCCCGGAGCCTGGCCGTCTTGGCAACGGATGGAAATCTGCGGGCGATGAAGGAAGAGGAGAAGCTTGCGGGCCGTCGCGGAAAGAAGCTTCGCAACGAAGCGGAGAAGGTCGCCAACTTTCTTTCCCAGAACGAAGTCATGGCCACGCTCAAGATCGGTCGCGAAGGGAAAGCGTTCGGTGCCGTGACGGCGATGGAAATCGCGGTGCTCCTGCGCAAGGCCGGCTTGGAAATCGATCGCCGCCGGATCCAACTCGATCGCCCGATCAAGCGCCTGGGTGTCTTCGACATTCCGCTTTCCATGCATCAAGAGGTCGCTACGACCGTGCGTCTTTTCGTCGATCGCGAGGGAGGCTCGAAGGAAGGCGCGCGTCGCGAGCAAGAGAAGCACGAGGCCGAGATTCGTTTGGCGGATGAAGCAGCGAAGGCGGAGTCCGAAGCCCGCGCGGCCCGAGCCAAGGAAGCGGAAGAGACGGTTCGCATCGCGGTCGAGAAAGCAGCCGCGCGGAAAGCTCGCGAGGAAGCCGAAGCTGCGGCTCGCGCCGAGAAGATGGCGCAAAAGAATGCCCAAGAAGCCGAATCTGAAGAGTGATCGTCGGTCCAGGAACGCATCTCGCCTCGCCCTGATCGGCGCTTGCGCTGCCGCATTCGCCTTTGCGGGATGCCACTCTTCCGGGAAGCCGGACGCGACGAATCCGAAAACTCCACTCGCGGAAGTCAACGGGAAGAAGATCACCGTGGCCGACGTGGACGCGCGTTTGGGCCAGCTGCCACGGCTGGCGCGCGCGGAATTCACCGGCGACGCAGGCCGCGAGCGAATGGTCCAGCGCATGGTCGAAGAGCGCATGCTGCTTCTGGCCGCGGAGTCGGAAGGGATCGAGCGCGACGAGGCGGTGAAGGCGAAGCTCGCGGATGCCCGCCGCGAAATGCTGGTGCAGGCCTACCTCGACAAGAAGCAAGGCGAAGCTTCCAAAGTCTCTGAAGAGGATCTTCGCGCGTACTACGACGCTCACCCCGATGAGTTTCGCTCCGAAGAAGCGCTCCGTGTGCGCATGATCCTTTCCACGAACAAGAAGCGCCTGCAAAGCATCCGCAACGAAATCTCGAGCGGGAAGATTACCTTCGAGAATGCCGCCCGCCAGGAAGCCGAATTTCCCGAGATCCAGAGTGCGGGGGGAATGATTCCGGAATGGGTGCGCAAGGATCGGGCGGTGTCTTGGATTGGGAATCATCCGCAGTTCCATCAAGCCGCCTTTTCGATCGCTCCCGGGGAGGTTAGCCCGATCATCGAGACGCCCAAGGGGTTCATCATTCTGCGTGTTGAAGAGCGCCGCGACCCCGAAGTCCGCTCCTTCGAGGAAGTTCGTGCAGACCTCGAAGGGAAACTGGTCCGAGATAAGTCGACCGCCGCGCTCCCGCGCCTCCTCGAAGACCTCAAGAAGCGGTACCGTGTAAAGATCTACGAGCCGGCCGGCAAGTCGGCGAAGGAGCTCTTCGAGGCGGCGCAGTCGCAAGCCGACCCGCGCGAACGGATCCGGATCTATCAAGAGGTCCTGGATCGACACCCCGGCGATGCTCACGCAGCGGAGGCCTTGTTCATGATCGGGTTCATTCAGGCCGAAGAGCTTCATGATCAAGCGGCTGCGATGGCAACATTCCAGAAAGTTCTGAAGGATTATCCCGGCTCGGAGCTGGCCGAATCGGCTAAGTTTATGCTGTCCGAGAAGGCGACAAAGCTCCCGGAATTCGAAATGGATTCCACGCGCGCAAGTACCCCGGGGGACGCATCGTGATCGAAATGATCGTTTCCGGATTGGCGATCGATGAGCGAACGCACACCCCGGTCGTTCTTTTGAAGGAAAAGGGTGGAGATCGCATGTTGCCGATTTGGATTGGGCCATCGGAGGCGAGCAGCATCGCGATCCAGCTCACCGGAAGGAAGTTTCAGCGTCCTTTGACCCATGATCTTTTGAAAACGATCGTGCAAGGATTGGGTGCGCGCATCCCGAAGATCGCGATCGTCGAGCTGCGCGACAAGACGTACTATGCGAAGGTCTATTTGGAGCGCGCATCGGAGCTCATCTCGATCGATGCGCGTCCTTCTGATTGCATCGCGCTTGCATTGAGAACGCAGTCTCCGATCTTTGTGTCCGAGGAGCTTCTTCGGGACGATGAGGCGCTGATGAAGGAAGTGGGATCGGACAAGACGATGGAGCAGCTCCAGAAGGCTCTCGAGGACATGGACCCCGAGGAATTTGGAAAGCTCTGGTCGTAGGGCGGCGTTTCCGCTGCGCGCCGCCTGCGCCGTGGGATCGATGTTGGCGCTTACCGGCTGTGGCGCCGGAGAACCGCAAAGCACGGAACCTCTGTTCTTCGGCGCGGTGCTTCCCCTCACCGGTCCGGAATCCGAGCGCGGCACACAAGTCCTAGCTGGAATGAAGCTCGCGATCTCTCTCGTCGAGACGAAGATGCCGGTCGATGTGCGGGCCTTCGACGTCGAGGATTCGCCCACGTTGGCGGCAAGGCGCTTGGAGAGCTTGGCCCTCGATCCGCAAGTCATCGCCGTCGTCACCGGGTGGTCAGCCGCGACAGCGCGTGCCCACGCAGCCGATCCGCGGCGGGAGAATCTGCCCATGATTCTTCTCTCTCCGCTCGCCTTTCCGAAGGCGCAACCTTTGGATCCCAGCCTCATCCCGCTGCATCGCTTGGAAGCTCTGGGAAGCGCCGCGGCGCGCTTCGCGCGGGAAGAATTGGATGCGGACCGGGCCGTCGTAGTCGAAAATCCGCGCTGGGAATCTTCGCGCGTGTTGAGCTCGTCGTTCGAGGATTGCTTCACTCGATCGGGGGGACACATCGTCAAGACGATCGAGCCGGAGACGGAAGGCGCTGCCGCGGCGAAAGTGCGCCGCCCGCCCGCCGAGGAAAAGATCGAGAAGGTGATCGCGTTCTCGGCGCTGTCGCTTCCGCACTTGGAAACGCTTCTGGAGGACGGCGCGCTCGCTCCGTCCGCGATTCTTTTTCCGGAAGGATGGGCGCCGCCCACGAACGACCTTCCTTCGTCGCGTTCCATCCCCGGATACGTGATCTCTTTCTCGAGCGAAGATGATCCCTCGACCCCGGCGCGGGAATTCCGCGACGCCTGCGAGCGGGCCGGGCTTCGCCCCACCGATGCGGTTGCGTTCGGATGGGATGCGGCGCGGATTCTTCTCGCGGCGATCGAAGACGGGGCCACCACGCGCGACGCGGTGCGCACCGCGATTCATGCGCGCACGGGATTCGAGGGGGCGACGGGGCGCATCCTCCTGCGCACCCCGGCGGATTCCGCGGAAACGCCGGCCGTCTCGGCCATCACTCCCTCGGGATGGGCCTTTCAGCGCCGCGTTCCGGCGCGCCCGAAGTGAGCCGAGCCTTGACTCTCTCTCGCTGCCGCGCCTACGCTGGGAAAACTCGATTCTCACTCTTGCAGGATGCGCTTCGCCGCCCATGAATCCGGATTCCACGGACGCACTGCGCGGCATCCCTTCCGTCGACCAGCTTCTGCACATGAACGAGATTCAAGCGCTTCTCGCGACCGAGCCGCGCGCCGCGGTGTTGCGCATTCTGCGCGATCACCTGGACGGGCTACGCGAGCGCATGCGCCGCGGCGAAGGCGCCGCCCATTCGCGCGAGGACATCGCCCGCGAAGTGGCGGCCTTGGTGCGCGGGCGGCCGCGAGGACCGCGCCGCGTGCTGAATGCGACCGGTGTGGTGCTGCACACGAATTTGGGACGGGCGCGCTTGGCGCGCGAGGCGATCGAGAGTCTGGTGGAAGCGGCGCGCGGCGCCTGCGATCTCGAATTCGATCTGGAGAGCGGCAAGCGATCGTCGCGCACGCGCCATCTCGATCGCAAGATCGCCGCCGTGACCGGCGCCGAGGATGCGTTCGTCGTCAACAACAATGCCGGTGCGCTCGTTCTTTGCGTGAACGAGCTGGCCCAAGGGCGCGACGTCATCGTTTCGCGCGGTGAATTGGTGGAGATCGGCGGATCGTTTCGATTGCCGGACGTGCTCTCCCGCGCCGGTGCGAATCTCGTGGAGGTGGGAACGACGAATCGTACGCGCATCGAAGATTATGCGCGCGCGATCGGGCCCAAGACCGCCGCGCTCCTGCGCGTGCACCGTTCCAATTTCCGCCAGGAAGGATTCGTGGAAGAGCCGTCGCTGCGCGATCTGGCCGCGCTCGGCAAAGAGCGCGGCGTTCCCGTCATCCATGACTTGGGCTCGGGGTCGCTCCATGAGCTGGAAGCGACCCGCAAAGAGCCCGGTCTGAAGGAGAGCCTGGATGCCGGGGCCGAGCTCGTCACCTTCTCGGGAGACAAGCTCCTGGGCGGACCGCAGGCCGGGATCATCGTGGGCGCGAAGCAGTGGGTGAGCCGCCTGCGCAAAAACCCCTTGGCACGGGCGCTCCGGGTCGACAAATTTACGATCGCAGCCCTTGCAGCAACGCTCGATCTCCTGGAAGATCCCGATCGGGCGCGGACTGCAGTCCCGACCCTGCGCGCTCTCTCCTGGACGCGCCGGGACCTCGCGCCTCGCGCAACGCAGATCGCGAAAGCGATTGGAGTATGCTCGTCGCTTCGCGTTCGAGTGTTGACTGCGCAGAGTGAAGTGGGGGGAGGGGCGGCTCCGGCGGAAGAGTTGGCGACCACGGTTGTGGCGTTGGCTCACGAGTCCCTGTCCGCGGAAGAACTGGCACGAGAGCTCCGGCGAGCGGTGGTGCCGATCGTCGGAAGAATCGTGCAGGACGAGGTCGTGCTCGACCCGCGGACGCTGGATCCTGAGGAGGACGAGGAATGCGCTCGCGCCATCATCGATCGATTCGGCCCCGCAAAAGGTGATTGAGCCATGACCACGACAACCGAGTTCCGCACACCTGAAGAAACGGCTCTTCAACTGGAACTGCTTCTCCTGGGCACGTTGACGAGCCGGGAATCCCCCGAAGGACCGGTCGCCGCACTGCCCGTGACCGATGCCAAGCTCTCCCGCGAGATACGCCGGCTCTCCGATCGCGTGCACATGCTGTCGACGCAAGGAGAAGATGGGATCGGCGTCATCGGCGCCGTGACGGCATCGCGCCGTGCCTTGGCTTCGACATGGATCGCCGCGAGTGTTGCCGCGAAGCGGCCGGTGACTCTCGTCGATGCGGATCTGCGCTACGCGCATCTTTCCTTCGACGAAGGGACCTATGCGCAGGAAGGTTTGGTCGATGTGCTTCGCTACGGCGTGCGTTCTCCGCGCGTCGTCGCACCCACGCAAGTTCCGGGCGTGAGCCTTCTGCCCGTGGGATCGGGAACGGTGGATTTGGCCGGCACCTGGGCTTCGGATGCGGTCGAGCCTCTCTTGCGGGAGCTCGTGCGCTCGGGCGATTTCCTGGTGATCAACGGCCCGGGGATCGAGGATCTCGACGATGCGGGTCCGCTTCTCGATCGCATCTCGTCGTGGATGCTGGTCCATGAAATCGGTCTTTCGGATTCGGAGGAGACCCGCCGCATTCGCGATCGCATCGGTGCGGACCGAATCATCGGCGTGCTCGTGCTTCATCCGGGAGGGGCGAGCGAGCCGTCCGGCGTTCACGAAGGATTGCGCGAGGTCCTGAAGACCCGCGTGGCAGAGACGGTCGAGCAAGATCAGCTGGCGTATCCCGCGGGCCGCGGGAAGAAACGGACCGGGCTCTTCGCGGTCGCAGGTGTTGCGGCAGTCGCGGCGGCGCTCTTGATCCCGCGACTCTTCTCGCAGCAAACGAACGCAACTCTCTCCGACGCGCCCCCGGTGGAAGAACCATGGACCGCGGACGAAGGCCCATCGCCGCCGAAGCAACAGCCCAGAGAAGAGCCCAAAGAGGTTTTGCCGGAGGGAACCGTCGAGCCTCTTGCACCCGCTCCGATGTTGACGCCGTCGGGGAAGGACAACGCTTCGACCTCGGCGCTGCAAACGAAAGACATTTCGACGACGGCCCGAACGAACAATGTTTCGCCGCCCACGCAGAACCTGCCGACAAATCCGCCGCCAACGAATTCGCAATCGAGCTCGACTTCGAATCCGCCGCCGGCGAATTCGCTGCCCGCGAAGCCGGCACCGGCCAAGCCCGCTCCGGCCAATCCCACGCCGACCGAGGCCGCGGCGCCTTCCTCTTCCGCAAAATTTGGCGTGCACGTCTCCTCGATGCAGACGGAAGCCAAAGCGCAACAGGAGGCGGACCGCTTCCAGGCAGCCGGATATCCGGCGTTCGTTCGCCGCGTGGATCTTGGCGAGAAGGGAATCTGGCATCGCGTGTATGCCGGACCGTATGACGATCGTGCCGCCGCCGACCGCGCCGCGCAAGAAGTCCGCGACCGCGGTCTCACCGATTACACGCTTGTCCAAAGGATCTCCGGAAGATCATCAGCGTCCGGGTCGTGAGGGGAAGGGAAGGGGAGGATCGATGAATCTCAGGAAACTGGAGCTCTTCGGCTTCAAGTCGTTCATGCGCAAGCTGGACATTCATTTTTCCGACGGCATCACCGTGATCGTCGGTCCGAACGGTTGCGGAAAAACGAATGTCACCGATGCGCTGCGCTGGGTATTGGGCGAGGGCAATGCACGCATGCTGCGCGGCGAGAAGATGGAAGATCTCATCTTCAACGGAACGCGCGATTACAAACCGCTGAACGTCGCCGAGGTCGGGCTGACGGTGGACAATTCGGCGGGGATTCTGCCGATCGAGTTCAGCGAAGTGACCGTTTCACGACGCGTATTTCGCAACGGCGAATCCGAGTTCTTGATCAACAAGGTGCCCTGCCGTTTGCGCGACATTCATGAATTGTTTCTCGACACCGGTTTGGGAAGTCGCGCGTATTCGGTGATCGAGCGGGAAATGGTCGAGATGGTTCTGGGCGACCAACCCGAAAAGCGCCGCGAGCTTTTGGAAGAAGCGGCGGGCATCATGAAGTACAAGATTCGCGAGCGCGCCGCGCATCGCAAGCTCGCGGCGACCGACGAAGATCTGGCTCGCATCAACGACATCCTGGGCGAAGTGGAGCGACAAGTGCGTTCGCTGAAGCGCCAGGTCGGCGCGGCACGGCGCTATCAGGAAATCCGCGATCGTCTGCGCAGCTTGGAGATCGGATTGGCGCTCTTCGACGTTCAGGCGATGCGCACCGAACAGAACGGGCTCGAAACGGCGATCGACGATCGCGGCCACGAGCGCGACGAAGCGCAGACCAAGGCCTCGGTCTTGGATGCCGAAGTGGAGGAGCTGCGTCGGCGCGCCGCGGAGACGGAAGGCAGCTTTGCGGCGATCCAGAGATCGGTGGATGACGCTGTGGAGCGGGCGCGCGAAGAAGAGCGCCTGCATTGGTCCCGCAAGGAACGGCGCGAATCGATGTTCGAGAATGCCAAGCGTCTGTCGCAAGAGCGCGAGCAGCTCGAGCTCACGCTCCAGCAAGGAGAGACGCGGCGCAGCGAGCACGAGCTGTCGGTCGGCCAGCAAGAAGGCGGTTTGGTTCTCTTGCTCAACAATTGGGAAGAGATGCAAGCGGCCGTCGCGCGACTGGAATCCGATCTCGAGGCAAGACGCGGAGAGCTCTCCCGCACTCGCGAACACGTCGAAGCAGCGGCGCGTGAAGTGCTGCGCGTGCGCACCGAATGCGCGAATCACGATGCGCATCGCGAGCATCTCGCCGATCGCGACGCCGTGCTGTCCGAGGAAGCGCGGGTCTTGGAGAAGACGTTCGAGCTGCGCCGATCGGAATGCGAGGAAACGCGATCTCGGCTCGCCGCTGCACGCGAGGAGCTGGCCGGCGCCGATCGCAATTTGGTGGTCGAAGGCGCGCGCCGCGAAGAGCTCGACAAGTCGCGGGAGGAATTGCGCGAGATGGTGAACAAGCTGGCGCTCGAGATCGAGGCGGCGCGCTCCGGTCTCGAAATGCTGCGTGGTCTGCACGATTCCTTCGAAGGCTTTGGAACGGGTGCGCGCACGCTGCTCTCGAAATCCGGCGCACGCGTGTCGGCGCTGGCGGATACGCTGCACGTCAAGACCCCCGATTTGGTTGCCGCGCTCGAGACCGCGCTTGGACAGGCCATCGAGGCGATCGTCGTGGACGGAGAAGGGGATGCGGTCGGCGCTCTCGAGAAGCTCAAGCAGGGTGCGGGACGCGCCACGATTCTCGATCGCACCGCCTCGCGCGACGGCAACGGAGCGGACTCGACCGCACTCCCGCAGGATCCGGCGATTTTGGGTTGGGCTCGGTCATTTCTCGATGGGCCGAAGGAGATCACCCACCATCTCGACGTGCTCTTGTCCGGGGTCGTGCTGGTCGAATCCTTGGCCGATGCGATCCGCTTGGCCAAGCGCTCCGGATTGCGAGGGCATCGCTTCGTCACCCGCGACGGGGACTGGGCGATGTATCCCGGGCTCGTTCATGGCGGAAGCCCCAAGGGAAGCCAGGACGCGAGGATCTTGGGCCGCGCCGATCGGATTGCCGCGTTGACTTCGAAGCTCGAAACGCTCGACGCGGAGAAAAATCGCGCGCAGGAGAAAGTGGAATCGATGGAGCGCGATCGTGCCCAAGCTTCGGCCGGGATTCGCGCGCTGGAGTCGGAGCGCGATCGCGTGCGTGCGCATCACGCCAGCTTGGAAAAGCAAGGCGAGCGCGCGGAAGTCGAGCTTGCTTCGGCGATGTCGCGGCTGGAGGCGGTCCGCGTGGAGCGGGAGATCCTCGTGGCTCGCAGCGCGGAGCTCGAAGGAATCCGGGCCCGCGTGCAAGAGGAGCTGCGCTTGCGCGAAGGGGAGCGCGATCAACTCGATGGCGCCTGGCGCGTGCGCGAGCAGGAGCTGGTTTCGTCTTCTGCGGATCGCGATTCGGCGCAGCGCCGTTGTCACGACTCCCTGCTCGAAATCGAGCGCCGGCGCAATGACATCGACAAGTTGAAAACGGAGATCGCCCGTCTCGTCGAAGAGCATCGCGCGAGCGAAGACGGAATCGCGCGGCGCACCGAGGAGATCACCACCGCGGAGCGGGCCGCTGCGGAGCTGGCCCGCGAAATCGAGCTGGGACAGGAAAGGCTCGCACAAACTGCGCGCGAGACGGAAGAGAAACGCCGGGTGCGCGACGATGCCGCCCGCGCGCGGGCCGAGATTCTGGACCAGCTTCGCCAAATCGAGGAGGAGCGCTCGCGCTGGATCCGAGTGCGCGATCATGCCCGCGATCTCGTGCACGAGGCGGAGATGAAGCGCACGAAGATCGCTTCATCGCTGGAAGAGAGGCTGGGGCGCGTGAAGCGGGAATTCGGCATGGATCTCGAGAAGCCGGAAACTGCGCAGACGCATGCCATGTTCGAGAACGCCGCTGCGGAAGAATTGGAAGCGGCGCGGCGCGAGCGCGACGATCTGGACACGCAACTCGGACGCATGGGGCTCGTGAACATGGTGGCGCTGGAACAGTTCGATCGCGAGTCCAAGCGCTTCGAGTTCCTGTCTTCGCAAAAGCAGGATTTGGAGGCGGCGCGCGAGTCGCTGCGGCGAACGATCCGCAAGATCAACCGCACGGCGCGCACGATGTTCACCGAGACGCTCGAGCAAGTCCGGGTCAATTTCAAGCGCACCTACGGAACCTTGTTCGAAGGCGGGCAAGCGGACGTGCGCCTCTCCGGAGACGAAGACCCGCTGCTCGCCTCGGTCGAGATCTTTGCCCGTCCGAAAGGCAAGCAGTTGAGCAACATCTCGCTGCTTTCGAGCGGCGAGCGCGCGCTGACCGCGGTCGCGTTCCTGTTCGCCATCTACCTGGTCAAACCCAGCCCGTTCTGCATCTTGGATGAGGTCGATGCGCCTCTGGACGACGCGAACATCGGGAGATTCCTCGCCATGTTGAAGAACGTCGCCCAGAAAACGCAGTTCGTGATGATCACGCACAACAAGAAGACCATGGAGGTCGCCGATACGATGTACGGCGTGACCATGGAAGAGCCGGGAGTGTCCAAGCTCGTCTCGGTGCGTTTGGGGCGTGGCTCGGAACCGGAGGTTGTGTCCGTGGCGATGGAGAACGGCGAAGAGCGCATCGAGGAACTGGTGCTGGAGGGATCTGCTTGATCGGACAGCTCGGCAAAGGCTTCGCCAAACTCCGCGACGGGCTCCGCCGCACGCGGGAAGCCATTCGTGACGGAGTTCGCGATCTGGCGTTTCGGCGCCCTTCCTTCGACGACGATTTCTGGGAGGGAATCGAAGAGCTGCTCTTGAAGAGCGATGCCGGGCTCGACTCGACAGAGGAGATCATTGCCGAGCTCAAGAAATCGCAGAGCCGGCTGTCGGCCTCCGAGCCGGATGAGATTCTGAAGCTTCTCCAAGAGATCATCGTGCGGCGCATGTCTTCCGAAGATGCCAAGCTCGCCGTGGATCATGTTGGGCCGCTCGCGGTGATTCTCGTGATCGGAGTAAACGGAGCCGGGAAGACGACAACGATCGCGAAGCTCGCCTATCGCTTGAAAGAGGACGGGCGCAAGGTTCTGCTGGCCGCGGCGGACACCTACCGGGCGGCGGCGATGGAGCAGCTGGAAACATGGGCGCAGCGAGCCGGCGTTCCCATTGTGCGTGGCCAGGAGGGGCAAGATGCGGCGGCGGTCGTCGTGGATGCGCTCGATTCCGCTCTGGCGCGAGGAATCGAGATCGTGATCATCGACACTGCGGGAAGATTGCACACGAAATCCAACTTGATGGACGAGCTGCGCAAAATTCGTCGCGTGCTGGAAAAGCGCGTGCCGGGTGCGCCGCATGAGACGCTGCTGGTGCTCGACGCGACCATGGGTCAGAACGTGATCCAGCAAGCGAAGGCCTTCGGCGAGAGCTTGGGGATCACCGGTCTCGTGCTCGCCAAGCTCGACGGAACGGCGCGAGGCGGCGCCGTGCTCGCAATTCGCCGCGAGCTGAACGTTCCCGTGAAGCTGGTCGGTATTGGCGAAGAGATCGAAGACCTGCAAGATTTCGATCCGGCCGCGTTCGCAGACGCCCTCGTTTCCGCGGAGTCCGCGCCTCCTTCGAGGTGATCAGGTGAGTGAGGAGAAAGAATCCGGTTCCGGCGAATCCGCCGAAGCCCAGGATCACGTCGCTTATCTCTTGAGGATTTCCGCGGCCGTTCTCGTCGCGACCGATCTCGATGAGCAGCTCCGTCTAGTCGCCGAGGGAATCGTCAGCGCCTGCAATTTCCGCCGCTGCGTCATCTCCCTCTTGGACCGCAAGTGGAACGTGTGGAAGCGCGCGCACGCCGGGTTGACCCCGGAAGACGTGAAGACGCTCGCCGACACGCCTCCCATTTCCGCGCAAGAGCGCCAGCGCATTTTCCAAGAAGCGCTGCGCGTCGGCAGCTCCTACTTCGTTCCCCATGATTCGCACTTGGGATCGCTCTTGGGAAAGAGCGGCGTTTCCTCGAAGCGCGGCGAGCAGGAGTTCGTCGACTGGCATCCGGAGGATTTTCTCTTCGTTCCCATGTACGGGAAGGAAGGGAGAATTCTGGGAACGATCTCGGTGGACGATCCCATCGACGGGCGTCGTCCCACCGCACAAAGCCTGCGCATTCTGGAGCTCTTCGCGCGCGAAGCGGCGTTCGCGATCGAGCAGAGCGATCTTTTGCGCGCGCTGCGCCGTACGGAGAATTACCTCGAGAGCCTGATCTCCAGCTCGCCCGACGCCATTGTCACCACCGACACGGAAGGGCGCATCGTGGTGTGGAACGAGGGCGCGGAGAAGATGCTCGGGTGGAAGAAGGAAGAGATCGTCGGCAAGAGCGTGCTGAAGGTGTACGCGGAAGAAAAGGAAGCGCGGGAGATCATGCGCCGCCTGCGCTCGGCGAGCGACGAGAAGAGGCCGCGCGGCCACGAGACCGAGCTGATCTCGAAATCCGGCGAGCGCATTCCGGTGGCGCTGTCCGCTTCGGCGCTGCGCAGTGCTTCGGGCGAGTTCCTGGGCACGGCCGGAATCTCGCGCGACCTGCGCCCGTGGAAAGCGCTCGAAGAGGAAAGGCGACGTGCGGAAAAGGTCGCCACCTTGAGCGAGGTTGCGGCCACCGTGTGTCACGAGATCAACAATTTCCTCGAAGAGATTCTCTCCGCCGGTCAAGTGTCGCTCTTGAATTTGGAGGAGCCCGAGCTGCGCGTGATGTTCGAGAAGTCCGGCAAGATCGGCGAGCTGGAGAAGGAGATCGACCGGCTGACGGTGATTTCGCGCGAGGCGCTGAAGATCGCGTCCTTGACGAATCAACTGCAGGCTTTGGCGCGCGGCGGGGATTACGCCACGACCGAGTATGTCGGCGAGATGCGCATGGTAGATCTTCAAGGAACCCGCGGAACGCTCTCGGGAAAGATTCTCGTCGCTGACGATCGCGAATTCATTCGCGAGTTCCTGCGCGATTTCCTCGTGCTCGAAGGATTCGAGGTGGACATCGCTTCCGACGGCAAGGAAGCGATCGAAAAGGCGAAGCTGCGCCACTACGACGTGGTTCTTTCCGACATCAAGATGCCGGAGAAGAACGGCTACGAAGTGTTCGCCGCAGTTCGCGAGAGCGATCCCGCCACGCAAGTCATTTTGATGACCGCCTACGGATACGATCCCAATCACTCGATCGTGAAAGCCGCCGAGCAGGGACTCACGACGGTTCTCTACAAGCCGTTTCAGATGGCGCGGGTCCGCGAAGCCATCGTGAAAGCGTTGGGCGGAAACGGGAAGGGTCCCTGCGAGTGAGGGGAGTGCTCCATCGCCGAGCTCGACTTCCCGAACTGATTGGAAACCTCTCGTGATCCGGGCGCTGTGGCTCACGCACGTTTATCCTCGCGATGCAGCAGATCTCCAAGGCCTCTTCCTCCACCGGCTCGCCAAGGAATTGCCGCAGCGCGGAGTTGAAGTGTCCGTTCTCGCTCCGGGCGCCACGGGAGCACTCGAAGAGAATGAGCTCGATGGAATTTGGATTCGAAGGTTCGCGTACCTGCCCGAAGAGGAAATGAATCTTGCCTATACTGGGGAGATGCATCGCGAAGCGATTCGGAGGCCGACCCATTTCATGCGCTTTTTCGTGGCGATGATGCTGGCGGCGTCAAAAGAGATCGCCAGGACCAACCCCGATGTGATCCATGCTCATTGGTGGTTCCCGGCGGGTGTTGCGGCTCGGCGCTCGTCGCATGGAAGGCCGTTCATCCTTTCTCTTCACGGAACCGACATGAGGTTGCTTTCCAAGGCGATGTACGCTTGGCCGCTGGCTCGTTGGGTAATTGCGGGTGCGGATCGATTGCTTGCCGTATCAGAGGCTGTCGCCGACGGCGTGCAGAGGTTACATCTGTCAAACCGGAGAAGTGAAATCCTTCCCATGCCAGCCGACGTCGACGTTTTCTATCCTGATGAGCCCTCCGCCGACGGTTCGCACACCTTCGTTCTGCCCGCGCGGCTGGTCACTCAAAAGCGAATCGATGTGGCGATTCGTGCGGCTGCCTGGGTGCAGTCCGCCGGGATGAAGTTGACCGTTCACTTGGTCGGAGAAGGGAAGGAAGAGCATCGCCTTCGAGCGCTTGCTCAAGAGCTTGGCGTTGGGAACAGTTTTGTCTTTCACGGATTTCTCCCGCAAAAAGAGCTCGCGGACCTTATTCGTGGCGCTCGAGCGGTGATTCTTCCGTCGGAAGACGAAGGCTACGGTCTAGTGCTCGTCGAGGGAGCGCTTTGTGAGCGTCCGGCCATAGGGGTGCGCTCGGGCGCGATTCAGGAGCACATCGTTCATGAGAAGACGGGCTTGCTCGTTGATCCGTCTGATTACAAGGCTCTGGGGAGGGCCATGATGCGACTCTCTCAGGACCCGGAGCTCGCGAGACAGCTTGGCCGAAACGCCCGAGCAAGAGCGATGAAGCGAACCGCGGGACCGCTTGCCGACCAACTCGTGGAAATCTATCAAGAAGAAGTAGGAACGAAACTAGTGTGATGCCCGATCACGCTGAAGTCGAATGCCATATCGACCCAAAAAGAGGGCGAGTTCTTCCATCAAAGGGCTCCCCGCATCGGATCGAATGTTTGCTTCCAAATCCAGCCAGGAGACTCTGTCTTTGCGGTAGGTCGCTTTCTGTTCTTCCGGAATTGTGATATCTGACAAGACGGTGTCTTCACGATTGCACTTTGTCGCTGAGGTCGAATGGGAATCCAGGTGAAGAAGTCGATATGCGCGACCGTTCTTGGAATAGATGCGGAAGGAACCTGATTCTTGAATTTGAATTCCTTCCGAGGACAGCAGGCGCTCGAACTCATTCAGGATTTGGACAATGAGTTTCCGGCGCACGGTATTATCGAGCGCCCTCGGAAAATCGGGGGCCTGTTTGACCACTCTGGCGGGAGATCCGACCGCCAAGGATCTGGGAGGAATGTTTCCAAGAACCAAAGAGTTGGCTCCGATCACCGACCCGTCACCGATGTTTGCCCCGGGCATGACGAACACTCTCCACGGCAGCCAAACGCTCTTGCCGATCGTGACCGGCTCATAGCTCACTGGATAACCGTGGAGAATGTTCAGCCAAGAGCTGTGCGTGAAGATCAGGCAATGGCCCCCGATTCCAGAATCATCTCCAATCACGACAGGCATGGTGGGATTGATCGATGTTCTCTGAAGAACCACGGTCCGGCTTCCGAGAGAGAAGCTCGATTCAGGGAGCTTCGGCCCACCAATCGATACTTGCTCGCGGATCTTGGCATCTTCCCCGATTTCGATTCGAGGGCAGGAGATGTAGCAGAGCATTCCAATGCTGCTGTGCCTTCCAATTCGAATCGAGCGGCCCTCCACGATTGTCATCAACCCAATTTCAACATGATCTTGGAGCTCGACGTCTTTTCCCTCAATGACGCAGCCAAACGAGAGCTTGACGCTCTTACCAATACGATACCCGCGGAAAGTTCGATAAGCCCATTTCTTGACAGCGCTGGGGAGCCAGCCATAAGCAAGGAGATGGCGGATCGGAACTCTTTCATGAGAGAGAAGAGATCGACTCATCGATTTCCCGCCCCCGTGCCGGGCCGTGGAATGTTCCAAGCGCCGCAGGTTACCGGTTCATTTCAAGACGTGCCACAAAAGGATGCGCCGTGATCCGAATCGATCCCAAACAGGGAGAGCTGTCCCCGAGGGAGAGGTTCGGTCTCGATGTCTTGTTGGATATCTCTCGTCTTGTCCGTGTGGACGACCACGCAATGAATGTCGTGAGTTTGCTGGTCACTGACGAGGACTTGAAGAGTGGGATTCAAGATCTCGTGAAGTCTCGAGGAGGCGTGAAGACCGCAGACGGGAGAGTGACCATTCCACGAATACTATTGCATTGGACGACCGACGTTGCTGGAGCGGCGGCAGAGCAAAGAAGCTCAGCTCGGGATAGGTATGGAAGAGTTCCTTCTTCGGCCAACCCGTTGGTAGAAGCTGGGCTGGAGCGCGAGCCAATTCTTTCCACCATCGGGGCGGCTTTACGGGAGGAGGTCGTCCGCAATGCGAACGGGAGGCCGGTTCGCATTGCTTGTCCTTGGCCGGAAGGAAAGAAATGGGCTGTCGCGTTCACGCATGATCTCGATGGAGTGGAATGGTGGCCACTTTTTTCGGGTGTGCGTTTGCTCGAATCCCTGAAGCGCAAAAGAATCGATCTCGCTCTGCAAATTGGTTCCGCAGCGATCGGATCCATAGGGCGCGATCCGCTCTCAGAAGGAGCAAGGGACGTACTGGACTTCTGTAGAAAAGTTGGAATTCGAACGACGTGGTTCATCATTTCCGGAATTCCAACCTTGCAATCCGCCCTCATTGGAGATGTGACTTACAAGGTCGATGGCAATCGAGCCCGGCAGATTCTCCGCCGAGTTTCCGAGGAGGGGCATGAGATCGGACTTCACGGAAGCTTCTCCACATTTGATGATCACAAGGAATTCGAGATTCAGAAGAAGCGACTACAGGAAGTCACGAATCGGAATGTACGTGGGATCCGGCAGCACTTCCTGAAGATGCAGCCGGGGATTTCGCAGAGTGGAATGCAGGATGCCGGGTTTGTTTACGACTCCACGTTCGGTTTTGCGGATCGCAATGGTTTTCGTTTGGGAGCCGCTGACGTATTGCCCGGATGGGATGAACGCGAAGAATGCGAAACGGCGATTCAAGAGATCCCATTCATGTGGATGGAACGCGCGCTCAGCAAGTACCAGGGAAATGAGGACCCCGCCGCATGGACCCAAGACGGGTTGCGTTTAGCTGAGTCTGCACAAAGGGCTGAAGGCCTCTTCGTTACTATCTGGCACCCTCATGTCACATCGAAACTCGGTTATCCTGGCGCATTCGCGAAGTATCAAGACCTCGTAAAGAGCTTGCTGGAAGGGAACCCCTTCTGTGCGCCCTTAGAGGTCATCCACGCTTGGCGCACATGGCGAAGGTCACTCCGCGCCAAAGGAATCTCCTCGGATGGTGAAGTTTGGGTGGAGGGACGAGGTGACGGATATCAGGTCCATCTGACGGATGGAGCCGGAAACTCCGCCGAATCCATCAAGCGATAGCAACTAAAGCTTGAGTCGGGGGAAGCGCACGAGAGAGAATCGGAGCGCAGCTTCATCCCAGGAGTCCTCAACGTGGCGGACCACGCCTTCGAGCCCTTCCCCCAGTTTCTCCTCTCAGGCTCGATTGCCTCAAAGTCGCGTGTGTGTTCATGTGCTGCCGTTCGTTGTTTCCCATTGAGCGGGCTTCGGCCTGTTAACGACGGAAAGGAAATACCAGCATGAAACTCGCTACACAGAGTCTTTGTACAGTGTTCGCCATGGCAATGGGAACGAGCGCTCCCGCTTGGGCGGTCGTTTGGAACGTCAATCCTCAGGGCACAGGGGATGCCCCGACGATTCAAGCCGCCTACGATGCCGCAAGTGCCGGAGACCTCATCGTTCTCGCGCCAGGCGTGTACATCGATTCGAATACCCGCGTGATCCATGGATATGGACCCTCTGAGTTTCCATCCACGACGGCGACGGCCTTCATGAAGGCTGGGGTTGATCTGGAGAGCTCGGGCGGCGCGGAAGCGACAATTATCGATGGACAGTCCGCTCGCCATGGTTTGATCGGGCCGGATGTCACTCCGGCGAGCGTACGGGGCATCACTTTTCTGCATTGCTTTACGGCAGGCACATTTGGTGGAACGGAGATCTGGGGCGGCGGGGTCCTGGTTTATCGGTCCGCAGTCACGATCGAAGATTGTCGGTTTGTTGAATGCTTTGGTTTGGGCGGGGCAGGCGGCGGCGGAGTCTTCCTCTCCCAAGGATCCGGATCCGCATTGCGCGGCAACCTCTTTTTGAGATGCTCCACGGGAGATCTTGGCGGTGGCGTCGAGATCTTCCAACACAGTGGAGTCGTCGTCGAAAACAACACATTCGTAGACAACTCCACCACGCGGCACGGTGGAGGAATTCTCTTCAACCTTTCGAACGGCACTCTCGACAACAACATCTTTGCTGCAAATACCGCCAATCTTTCGGGTGGTGGCGTCGGATGCTTGAACCAGAATGACATCAGTGGCTCCTGCAACATATTTTGGGAGAATGATGCTCCAGTGGACGATCACGTCACTGCTTGCTTTGTACCCATTGGAGAAAACGATAACGTCGTTACCGATCCACTTTTCTGCGATGCAGCGGACGATAACTACACGATCGACGCATTCTCGCCTGCTTCCCCAGACAATCCGAACGGCTGCGGGCTTGTTGGAGCTTATGGAGTGGGGTGTGGACCTGTTGCCGTTGAATCAAAATCTTGGGGCGTCATCAAGTCGCTCTATCGATAACTCGGATGGGGCTCATTGAGCTCTTGCTGGGAGGAAGATCATGAGCATGACAAGGAGGTTTCTTCTACTCGCCGCCGTCATTTTGATGCCGGTGCCCTCTCGGGCAGTCGTCTGGAACGTCAATCCCCAAGGGACAGGAGACGCTCCGACGATTCAGGCTGCGTACGATGCGGCCAGTCCTGGTGATCTCATCGTTCTCGCGCCGGGAACGTACGTGGATTCTCATACTCGGGTGATCCAGGCCTATGGGAATTCGTCCGTCTCGACCACAGGAACCGCCTTCATGAAGGCCGGGGTCGATTTGGAAAGTTCGGGTGGCGCGCAGGTGACCATCATCGACGGACTGTCTGCTCGACACGGACTCATCGGGTCCGATGTCACTCCGGCAAGCATTCGCGGTGTGACCTTTCTGCACTGCGTTACGGCGGGCTCAGGTGGCGGGACAGAGATCTGGGGTGGCGGGGTCCTCGTTTATCGGTCCACAGTCACCATCGACGATTGTCGGTTTGTAGAGTGCACCGCCCTGGGTGGCGGAGGAGGCGGAGGCATCTTCATCGCTCAGGGGACCGGATTCGAGTTGCGAGGCAACCTCTTCCTGAGGTGCTTTGCAGGAGATCTCGGCGGTGGCGTCGAAATCTTCGAGCATGATGGAGCTATCGTGGAAAACAACACATTTGTCGACAACGCCACCGTCGACAATGGAGGGGCGATTCTGATGAACGCCTCCACGGTCAGTCTCAACAACAATATCTTCGCATCGAATAACGCCGGTGTTTCTGGGGGCGCGGTCGGATGCATCGATCCAACGGCCGTCACTGGATCTTGCAACCTGTTTTGGGAGAACGACGCCCCAGCAGACGATCAAATCAGTGATTGCATCGTGGCCATCGGCCAAGACGACAACATTGTTGGCGACCCACTTTTCTGCGATTCCGCTGATGACAACTACACGATCGATGCACTTTCTCCCGCATCGCCGAATCATCCGAGCGGTTGTGGCCTACGCGGAGCATATGGAGTGGGTTGTGGCCCGGTCTCGATCGAGTCGAAATCGTGGGGCGACATCAAGGCCCTTTACAGGCAATGAACACTGTATCTGTCATCGGCGGCGGCCGAAGGACAGGGAACGGAGAACGATGATGAGCCTACTTTACAGACTCTTCCTTCTGATCACCATCGTTGTCGGACTCCCTGGCTCATCCCGGGCGGTGGTTTGGAATGTGAACCCTCAAGGGACCGGCGATGCACCAACGATTCAGGCTGCGTATGACGCTGCCTCTGCCGGAGATCTCATTCTCCTTGCACCGGGCACATACGTGGATTCAGTGGTTCGACTTATGCCGGATTACTATGGATTTATCGAAACCGTCGAATCGACCGCCTTCGCTAAACCAGGCGTCGATCTCAAGAGCTCCGGCGGTCCGGCAGTCACCACCATCGATGGCGAAGGTGTTCGACATGGAGTCGTTGGCGAAAGCCTCGGTGCGGTCGAGATCAGCGGGATCCGCTTCTATCGGAACAAGTCCAGCGCTACCGGTGGCGGAGTCGGCAAGTGGGGAGGTGGAATGGTTCTCTTTCGATCCACGCCGACAATTCAGAACTGCTTCTTCGTGGAGTGTGTTGCGGATGGCGATGCACCCGGCGGAGGCGGAGGCATCTTTCTCGGAGGTGGAGCGAATGGGATTGTTCGAAACAATCTCTTTCTCCGAAGCACTGCAACCGATTTGGGCGGCGGGCTCGAGCTCTTCGAGCACAACGGCGCGACTGTGGAGAACAATACCTTCGTTGACAATCACGCCGATCGACATGGCGGCGCCGTCCTGATCAACATCACCACGGTCACACTCAATAAAAACATCTTTGCATTGAATACCGCGAGCCAAGAAGGCGGAGCCGTGGCGTGTTTGAACACGCACACGGTTACGGCATCGTGCAACGTTTTCTGGGCCAATGATGCACCGATTCAGGACAATGTGATGGCCTGTAATGTCGTCATCGGTCAGAACAACAACATTGTTCAAGACCCTATGTTCTGTGATCCGGAGAACGACGTCTACACGATCGACGCCTTCTCGCCGGCTTCTCCGGACCATCCGAGTGGCTGCGGTCTTCGTGGAGCGTTCCCTGTTGCGTGTGGTCCGGTCTCCATCGAGAGCCGGTCTTGGGGAATGATCAAGTCCTCATATCGATAGGTTGGATCGGCGAGAATTGTCTTTTGATTTGAACTCATCGCAGAGGTGGGACCGGGCTGGACTGGGGCAATCCTGGTTCCGGCTCTCACCGGCGATCGAAAAAGCCATGCTTGGCGTCCTGGGGAAGCCCTGACGAGGCGATCCTGGGGCTTCCGGATTCTCCGATTCGCAATTGGCGCTGCCTTGATCGGGTTGGCCGTCAGGTCATTGCGCGGAGCATGGAACACAACCGAAATTCTTTCCCTCTTCCGCCATGCCTCAGGATCTTGGTTGGCCTGCAGCTTCATCGCGCTGGCAAGTACATACGTGGCTCTCATCGCTTCCTGGAGGAGAGCGATGCAGGATCAAGGAGCTGAGCTCAAGTTTTTCCAAGCGGCGCGAATTTTTACTTTGGCGAATCTAGGGAAGTACGCTCCCGGGCGAGTATGGTCCATTGTGGGTGCCGGAGCACTGGCGCGCGACTATCAGATCTCCTCATGGGCGGCGGCGACCGTTACGCTTGTCCTCCAAATCCTGACTCTCGCGACGGGAATGCTCGTCGCCGGCGTCTTTGCCCGGAAAGAGCTCGAGACACTCTGGCCAGTTGCACCGCTCCTCACGCTTGCCCTGGGCGCTCTCGTTTTGGGACTCGCGTTCGGCCTTTCAATCCCGAAGCTGCGCAAGGGCCTGGAAGGAGTGGCTCATGCGTTCGCCTCACGCATTCCACAGATTCGCTCTTCCACGTTCTTCTTCGTGAACTTTCTCTCGATTCTCGCTTGGATGGGTTTTGGTGCATCGCTTTTGTTGATGGAGAGGGCCATGTTCGGATCGTTTTCCATTTCCTGGCAAAGCGCTGTGGGCACGTTCGCAGCTTCTTATGTATTGGGCTTTGTCGCCCTACTGGCTCCCGCGGGTCTGGGACCCAGGGAAGCGGCGCTGGTTGTTCTTTTAAGCTCGAGCACCAACGCACTGCATGCCGCCGCTTTGGCTCTCGTTAGTCGCGTTCTGATTACGATATGTGATCTGTTGTTCGCGGTGCCCTTTTTGCGAGGAAAGCTCGGCGGGCCGGACCGGTCGCAATCAAGCCAGCTCCCAACAGCACCAACGTCGACAACGTAAGTAGCTTCCCAGTCTCGTACGGCTGGGATTTGAACCGCAATCCAACAAGATGCTTACCCGGTTGAAGAGGAATTCCTCGAAGCGCTCCATTGGCGCGCAGGATGGGAAGCTCGGCCCCCATTCCTTGGGGGCCCATCTCATATGCTTTCCAGTACGGGAACCAATTCTCCGAATGGATCAAGAGACATGGACGAGAGACATCGACTTCCACATCGATGTCGTTCGCCTGATAGGCGTAGTTGACCACTTTCCCTGGTGCTTCGACGGTCGAATCGGGCGAAGCGCTGGCGAATCCCGGATCCACTTCGAGGATGACTTGCCGGGCGACGTCAAAGGAGGGGTCGGCGATTCGGGCGGGAATGCGGGCGCGATCCTTGAGTAGTTCATACTGCTCAACAACCCAAAAGCGCGGCAAAGAATTCGGGAGCACAAACGGATTCGGTAACTGCGGAATCTCGTGCAGAACATATTTTACGTTCAGCATTTGCAGGAAGGGGTAGCCCTTCTCGTTGGCGGCGAGCAATCCCTGAGCCTCGGGCGCAGTGCGCAGCTCTCGATACCAGGCCAGCTCGTTGTCATGAAATCCGAGTGTAGATTCGATTCCGAAAAGTCCAAGCTCGTTCATCGAGTAGCGCTCGATCGCCGGCATCACGCGATACTTTCCCGAAGAAGCGGGTTCGATGACTTTGGAAACTAGCGGATCCGGCTGGATGAAGGGTGCTGGATCGAGAACCAGCTTGAAGCGGCGATCCACGCGCCAAAGATCTCCCACGATGAGCAGGCAGAGAATGGCGAGTGCCCAATTCAGGGAAATCTTTCTTCGCTTCCACAACTCGATCACCAAAGCTCCAGCCGCGAGAATGAAGCCAACCATGAGCGCTCCTGTGCGGAACGCAGGGACTCCGGCCTGCTGAGCGGAGAGCTTCGCTTGATCCAGAGGCGGCGCGAAAAGGTCATTCCAAAACGACATGAATCCGTTTCCGCCCGCAGCAATCAGAAGGAGGGCTCCGGCGGAAATAAAGCAGCTTAGCCCAAAGCGGGAGATGCCCGTGGAAGATGCCCCCTTCGTCTTTCCGCGGACCGGCTCAGAGGCAAGATCGTGGATGGCAAGAGCGGCCAGTGTAGTGAGGGAGAAAGCCACGAGAAACATGACGAGCGGAGGCGCGCGAAAGAGTTTGACCTGCGGCACGACGGCGTAGAACACGCGATGAATCGGAGTATGAGGACCCAGCGAATATGCAAGAAGGATGGCTGCGGTCGCTGCATAGAAGACTCGTGTTCCATCGCGCTTGCGCGCCAAAGCCAATGCAGCCAACGCGAGCGTTAGAATCCCGACTGAATCGGAGTTGTACTTGAAGATGTTTCTTCCCCAATAACCGCGAGGCGCGTTGCAGAACTCCGGCACGATCATGGATGCGATTTCTTCCGGGTGCAGCGACCAGGACGCAGCGTGCTCGTAATCCGTCTTTGTGGAACGGACGGAAAAGTGCGCTGGATGCTTCACATAGTTGACGGCAGGCAGAAGCTGGATGGCCGCAATGAGAAGCGCGATGACGATCGATGCGACGAACAGTACGATCGACCTAATCCGTGGAGGGGGCGTCTGCTCTGTGGAAGATCGTTGAAGGAGACGCAGTAGGAAAAGGGCACCGACTACCCAAAGGAGGTGATAGGCCATCTGGATCTGCGCAGAGAGGATCACAATTCCGATCGCGAGACCCAGAAGCAGAAAGGATCGGGCCGAACCGGTGCGCATACTACGTTCGAGAATGCCTAGAACCAGAGGTGTTAGGCTCGTGACGTACATCTTTCCGTCTTGCCCGGCGAAGATGTAGCTGACGAACACGGGGCAGAGCATGTACGTGAGTCCGCCGAAGACGACGGCCTCCCTCCGCAGGTGCAGCGACCGCAGGTAGAACATCATGAAAACGCCGGCGAGCACAATGTGAAGAAGTAGCTTGTGCCCCACGGCGCGATAGACTGGAAAGAGAAAATGGAGAATCGATGAGGGGAAAAAGGTATCCCCGTGAGTTGCGTCGATGTAGGGGAGCCCGCCCAAGATGTACGGGTTCCATTTCGGGAATTGATGGAATTGCTTGATAAACTCGACGTTCAACGATCGAATAAAAAGGCCCGCGGGAACCATGTCGCTTCCGTAGAGCATCTTCGAGCTGAACAGATAGTCGGCGAAGAGAATGACAATAAGTGCCGCAAAGAGGAGCTCAAAGAGGAAGCGCCTTCCGAATCGAACCCCCAAAGGAGCGTTCACGAAAACCGGCCGGAGAAGCTGGCCGGCGAGTTCCAGCACCCACCCCAGGGCAATTGCCGCATCATGAGCGATGACATGGGGAAGGTTGACGCTCCAAGACTGGGTTTCTACGATTCTGAGCAGGAATTCATATCAGGACTTTCTCTTTTCGCACAAGGTTCCCCTTCACGCATGACGATTGAAGACGCTCGGGCTGAAATCCACTTCCTGCGCCGCGCTCTCGACCTTGCCGAGAAGGCGCGCGGCCGAACTGCCCCCAATCCGATCGTCGGTGCCGTCGTGGTGCGCGAGGGACGCGTCGTCGGCGAGGGGTATCACGAGCGGGCCGGCGCGCCCCATGCCGAGATTCATGCATTGCTTCAGGCCGGCCCCGACGCCAAGGGTGCAACGCTCTACGTCACCCTCGAGCCCTGCGCGCATCAGGGACGCACGCCCCCCTGCGTTCCCGCAATCCTCGAAGCCGGGATCGCCCGAGTCGTCTCGGCGATGGAGGATCCCGATCCCCGCGTCGCCGGAAAAGGTCATGAGCTGCTCCGCGCCGCTGGTGTCGCGGTCACCGCAGGCTGCCTCGAAAGAGAAGCCGCGGAGGCCAACGCCGAGTACCTTCATCGGGTGCAGACCGGGCGCGTGTTCGGGGTCTTGAAGGCGGCGATCACGCTGGACGGGCGCATGGCGTCTCCGGGGGGAGAGCCACGCTGGATCACCGGGGAGTTGGCCCGGGCTCGAGCCCACGAGCTGCGCGATCGATATGATGCGATCCTGATCGGCCGCACCACGTTGGAAATGGACGACCCCCGTCTCGACGTCCGCATCCCCGGTGAACGGCGCAACCCGGTCGCGATCGTGCTCGACTCTCGACTCCGGGCTCCCGCCAGCCGAAAGCTCTGGGAAAGGGCGAAGTCCGGCGCGCAAGTCTTCGTAGCCGCAGTGGATCCACCGCCCGCAGATCGCGTTCGGATGCTGCGGGATTGGGGCATCGACGTGCTCCCGGTCCCGGCGGACGAGAGCGGTAAAGTGGACTTGAACGCGCTTTTCGAAATCCTCGCACAGCGAGGGCTCAATTCGGTTCTCGTGGAAGGAGGAGGGATGGTGCACACGAGTCTTCTCTCCCAGCGTCTGGCGCAGCGAATCCACCTCTTCCTCGCACCCATGGTCCTGGGGGGAGACGGTCCTCGCCTCAGCGGAGATTTGGGCCTTCGCAGCGGGATTCGGATCGAAGACACCCGGGTCGAGACGCTGGGCGATGATCTTCTCTTCACCGGACGCATTCGCTCGACGCCGAGGCCGGTTCCGAGGGAATCTTAGGGCTCGCATGTTCACTGGAATCGTTCGCGAAATGGGGCTCGTCCGAACTCTGCAACGAAGCCCGGGAGGAACGGAGATTCGCATTGATGCACCGCGATCGACGCGCACGCTCGTGCGGGGAGGATCGATCTCCGTGGATGGTGTTTGCTTGACCGCAACGGAAGTCGAGAACGGAGCATTCACTGCGGACATCGTTCCGGAAACGATGGAGCGCACAATTTGGGGAGAGCGGGAGCCGGGTGCTCGCGTGAACCTGGAGCTTCCCGTGCGCATGGGCGATGCATTGGACGGCCACCTCGTGCAAGGTCATGTCGACGGCGTGGGGGTCGTGCAAACCGTCACCCGGCACGAGAATCAATGGACCGTCGAGATCGCCCCGCCCGAAGATCTCATGCCGTTGATTGCGAAGAAGGGATCGATCGCGGTCAACGGGGTCAGCCTCACGGTGGCCTCCGTGAAGGGCGGGTCCTTCTCGGTGGCCCTCATCCCGACTACTCTGGAAGAGACGAATCTCAAGGAGTTGAAGGCGGGATCTCGTGTGAATCTCGAGGTGGATCTCCTGGCCCGCTATGCGGCCAGGCTCTTGGAATGGCGAAGTCGAACATGAAGGAAAGACCGGTGAGTGAAGCCAAGGCGACAGATACCGCCACGCGGACTTCCGATCTCGATCCGATCGAGAAGGCGATCGAAGAGATTCGCGCCGGCCGGATCGTGATTGTCGTCGACGATGAAGATCGGGAGAACGAAGGCGATCTCATCATGGCTGCGGAAAAGGCGACGCCCGAAACAGTGAACTTCATGACCCGCTACGGCCGCGGCATCTTGTGCGCGCCGCTTTCTCACGTGCTCGCCGACCATCTGGACCTTCGCCCGATGACCACGCGCAACACCGCGCTCTTGGGGACGCCGTTCACGATCTCCGTGGATGCGATCGAAGGAACCACGACCGGCGTGTCCGCCGCGGACCGCGCCACGACGCTGCGCAAGCTGGCTGATCCTGCGGCGCGTCCGCAAGATTTCGCGCTTCCCGGTCATGTGTTTCCGCTTCGCGCAACCGAAGGCGGAGTTTTACGGCGAACCGGACACACCGAAGCCGCCGTCGATCTGGCGCGGCTCGCCGGTCTTCAAGAAGCGGGCGTGCTCTGCGAGATCTTGAACGAAGACGGGACGATGTCGCGGCTTCCCGATCTCTTGCGCCTGGCGCAAGACCATCGCCTCGCGATCATCTCGATCGAAGACTTGATTCGATTCCGCCGCCGCGCGGAGAGCTTGATCGAACGGCTGGTCGAGACGAACTTGCCGACCGAGCGCGGCACGTGGGACATGATCCTCTATTCTTCCAAGCACGAGGAGGATCTGCACATTGCGCTCGTGAAGGGACCGCGCGAGGAGCTCGGCAAGCGTGAGCCGCTCGTGCGCGTGCACTCGCAATGCTTGACCGGAGATCTCTTCGGCTCCTTGCGCTGCGATTGCGGGGACCAGCTCCATCAGGCGATGGAGATGATCGAGAGCGAGGGATTGGGCGTTCTCCTCTACATGCGGCAAGAAGGGCGCGGGATCGGTCTCGTGAACAAGCTTCGCGCCTACAATCTGCAGGATCACGGCGCCGACACCGTCGTCGCCAACGAGATGCTGGGGTTCAAGGCGGACGAGCGCGACTATGGAGTCGGCGCGCAAATCCTCTACGATTTGGGAATTCGCCGCATGCGCCTGCTCACGAACAATCCTTCGAAGCGCATCGGGCTGGAAAGCTACGGGTTGACCATCGTGGATCGCGTTCCCATCACCGTTGCGGCGCGAAGCGAAAACATTCGTTACCTGGCGACGAAGCGCGACAAGCTGGGGCACCTCCTCCCGAGCTACGAAAGATCGGAGAATGACGGGAAAGTCTGATGCAACGGGATCCGGTCGCCGCTTCGCTCTCGTGGTCTCACGGTTCAACGAATTCGTGACCTCGAAGCTTCGCGACGGTGCACGCGAGGCGCTCTTAGCCCGCGGAGTGCGCGAGCAGGACATCGTCGAGCTGTGGGTGCCGGGCGCCTTCGAGATCCCGCTCGTCGCGCAGGAGATCGTGCGCACCGAACGCTTCGATGCGGTGATTTGTCTGGGCGCGGTCATTCGCGGTGAGACGCCGCATTTCGAGTACGTCGCCGCAGAGTGCGCGCGCGGCGTGGCCGAAGTCGGGCGCACGAGCGGAATCCCCACCGTTTTCGGCGTGCTCACGACGGATACTGTGGATCAAGCGCGCGCACGTGCCGGCGGGAAGTTGGGCAACAAGGGCTGGGATGCGGCGAACGCCGCGATCGACACCGTTTCTCTTCTTGCTTCCGTCCGGGAGAAGTAATGGGACGCCGCCGCCTCGGTCGGGAGACCGCATTCAAAGCACTGTATCGCGTCGATCTCATGGGAAGAGAGATCGAAGATGCGCTGGCCGAGATGGCGGACGATAGCGGGCGCGATGCGGAAGCGTTGGATTTCGCGCGCGGGCTCTTGGAGACGATCGGTGCGCATCGCCCCGAAGTCGACGAGCGCTTGCGGCTGGCGGCCCCGAATTGGGAGCTGGACCGCATGGGCGCCGTCGATCGCTCCATCTTGCGATTGGGAATCGCAGAGATCTTGTTCTGGAAATGGATACCGGATCGGGTTTCGATCGATGAATATGTCGAGATCGCGAAGAAGTACGGCACGGAGCGCTCGAGCGGATTCGTGAATGCGATCTTGGATCGCATTGCGCGTGACGGGCCGCGAACGGAAAGCGAAGCGAGGGAAAGCGCTTGATCGCCGTCATCTCCGACATCCACGCCAACCTGGAAGCGCTCGAAGCCACGCTCGCCGACGCGAAGAGCCAAGGCGTGAACAAGATCGTCTGCCTGGGCGACATCGTTGGCTACGGCGCGGATCCCAATCGCTGCGTAGAGCGCATTCACGAAGTCGCCGCCGCTTCCGTCTTGGGAAATCACGACGCCGCCACGTTGGATGAACGGGGTGCGGAGAATTTCAATGCCGTGGCGCGCGTGGCGATTCAGTGGACCCGCGAGCAGATGTCGCCCGAGAACATGGAGATTCTGCGCAAGACTCCGCTCGAGTACATCGCCGACGGTGCGCTGTACGTCCATGCGTCGCCGGAAGATCCCAACTTGTGGAACTACGTGCTGACGGAAACGGACGCGCGCGCGGCGTTCGACTGCTGCGATGAATTCATCTGCTTCATCGGACATTCGCACGTTCCGGTCCGGCTTCTTCTCACGAATGGATCGTTGGAAGTGGTGCCTGATGCGAGTCTGGCTGTTCCGCAAGGAGCGCGAGCTCTCGTGAACGTGGGCAGCGTGGGGCAGCCGCGCGACGGCGATTGGCGCGCTTCGTACGCGCTGTTCGATCCCACCACCCGGCAAGTGACTTCGCGGCGCGTGGAGTACGATTGCCAAGCGGCCGCCGCCAAGATTTTGGCCGCCGGGCTCCCGGAAGTTCTCGCCCGTCGATTGGCGCTGGGTCGTTGAGCCGAAAGCTGCGCATACTCCTCGTCAACTGGAACGACCGCACGAATCCCTACGGTGGCGGCGCGGAAATCCATCTGCACGAGACGTTCGGAAGGCTCGCCGCCCGCGGCCACGAGGTCACGCTCTTGTGCTCGGGATTCGATGGGGCGAAGCCCGCCGAGTCGCTCGACGGGCTCCACATCATTCGCGTCGGCGGGCGCTACAGTTTTCATCTCGTTGCCCCGCGCGAAATCCGGAGGAGGATTCGCCGCCGATCCTGCGATATCATCGTCGAGGCTTTGAACAAGATCCCAGTGGGAACGCCCTGGCTCGGACGGGTTCCGGTCCTGGGCATCGGTCATCATCTCTTCGGGCCGACGATCTTTCGCGAAGTGCCGCCGCCGTTTTCGCTCTACATCTTCGCGTGCGAGCTCGGGGTTCCGTGGATGTATCGAGATGTGCCGATGGCCGTCATTTCGGAAAGCACGCGCGAGGATTTCATCGAGCGGGGACTGGCGCCGGATCGGATTCGCATCGTTTACGTGGGAGTGGATCATGACGCTTATCGTCCCGATCCCGCAGTGCCTCGCGAAGAGAAACCGGCACTCCTGGCGCTGGGCCGCGTTCGCCGCTACAAGCGGCTCGATCTCGTCCTCGACGCGGTCGCACAGTTGGCGCGCGAGAAGCACCCGGATCTCACGCTCACCATCGCCGGTTCCGGGAACTATCTCGAGCCGCTGCGCGCTCATGCGCGGCGCACGAACGCGGAGCGCTTCGTTCGCTTCTTGGGACGAGTCTCCGAGGAGCAGAAGATCGATCTCTACCGGAGGGCTTGGGCTTTGGTGATGACCTCCCCGAAAGAAGGTTGGGGATTGACCTGCTTGGAAGCGCAGGCCTGCGGCACGCCGGTGATTGCCAGCGACTCGCCGGGATTGCGCGAAGCAGTGCGGCACGAGCGCTCGGGTCTTTTGATTCCGCACGGAAAACAGGCGGCTCTGGTTTCGGCGATCGACCGCTTCTTGTCCGACGGCGTGCTTCGCCAACGACTCCAAACGGGAGCCGTCGAGTTCGCACAATCATTCACTTGGACGCGCTGCGCCGACGAGATGGAGCGCTTGATCGAGGAGACGATTCTCGAGAGGGAGAAAGCATGAGGGCGTTGATCACCGGCATTACGGGACAAGACGGCTCGTATCTCGCGGAGTTTCTCTTGAGCAAGGGATACACCGTCGGCGGGGTCGTGCGCCGCTCCAGCAGCGAAAAGTTCGATCGTCTCGAGGCATGCCGCGACCGCGTCACGATCTTCCAAGCGGATCTTCTGGATCAAACTTCGTTGATCGAGGTCATTCGAAACTTCAAGCCCACCGAAGTCTACAATCTCGCCGCGCAATCGTTCGTGCCGACATCCTGGGCCCAGCCGGTATTGACCGGAGAGTTCACCGCGCTGGGCGTCACCCGGATGCTGGAAGCGATTCGCCAGGTCGACATCTCGATTCGCTTCTATCAGGCATCATCGAGCGAGATGTTCGGCAAAGTGCGCGAGACGCCGCAGAACGAGATGACCCCGTTCCATCCGCGCAGTCCGTACGGGGTGGCCAAAGTCTACGGCCACATGATCACGGTGAATTATCGGGAGAGCTACGGTCTCTATGCAGTGTCGGGGATTCTGTTCAATCACGAATCGCCGCGTCGCGGTTTGGAGTTCGTAACCCGCAAGATCACCTCCACGGTCGCGCAGATCGCCAAGGGAAAAGAGAAGCAGTTGAAGCTCGGCAATTTGGAATCGCAGCGCGATTGGGGCTACGCCGGCGACTACGTCCGCGCGATGTGGATGATGCTGCAGTCCGCGACTCCGGATGATTACGTGATCGCGACCGGCGAGACGCACTCGGTGCGCGAATTCGCCGAGAAGGCGTTCGTGCGCGCGGGCCTGGATTGGGAGAAGCATGTCGTCGTCGATCCGTCGCTCTTTCGGCCCGCGGAAGTCGACGTCTTGATCGGCGATGCGTCGAAGGCGAAAAAGAATCTCGGCTGGCGGCCGGAAGTCTCATTCGAAGAGTTGGTCGATCGCATGGTCGATGCGGATCTCGCGCTGGCCGGTGCGCGCGCCGTCGCCTCGACCCCCAACGCGCGCTGATTCGCGCGGCGAGCGGACATGCGCATTCTGATCACCGGTGCCAGCGGATTCGTCGGGCGCCATTTGGCGCGAGAATGCTTGGCGCGCGGCGATGAAGTGCACGGGACCGGGCGGCCCGGCGAAGAGCTCCCGCAAACTCCCGAGCTCGTGTGGCATTCGGTCGATCTTCTCGATGAGGAAACAATGCGCGCGGCGCTCGCTGCGGCGCAGCCCGAAGGCATCATTCATCTCGCGGGACAAGCGAACGTCGCGCTGGCCCATCGCGATCCCGCGGGCACGTTTCGCGTGAATGCCGAAGGCACGCTGCGACTCTTGCGCACGATTCAAAACGTCGTTCCCATGGCGCGCACCGTGGCCGTCAGCTCCGCCGAAGTGTACGGAACCGTTCCCCGCGAAGAGCTGCCGGTGAAGGAGACCAATCCTCTTCGCCCGCAGACTCCCTACGGCGCGTCGAAGGCGGCCGCCGATCTCGTCGCCTTGCAGGCGGCGCACGGGGGCATGGACGTGATCCGCATGCGCCCCTTCAACCACGTCGGTCCGGGACAGAACCTGGGCTTCGCCGCTCCCGATTTCGCAAGCCAGGTCGCCTCGATCGAGCGGGGAGAGATGGAACCCGTGCTTCGGGCCGGGAACCTTTCCGCGAAACGGGACTTCACCGACGTGCGGGACATCGTGCGCGGATATCGCGACGCCATCGAGCGCGGCGCCAGGGGGCAGGTCTACAATCTGTGCTCGGGAAAGGCCGTCGCGATCGAAGAGATCGTGCGCTTCTTCCTCGGCCGGGCGCGCGTGCCGATCCGCCTCGAGATCGATTCCAAGAGGCTACGCCCGGGGGATGTTCCCGAAACCCGCGGCGACTTTTCACGAGCGGAGCGGGAGCTGGGATGGCGTCCTCGCATTGCACTGGAGCAAAGCCTTGCCGACGTGCTCGAGGAATGGCGAGGCGTGATTGACGGGGTTCGAGGCCTTCCTTACCTTCGCTCGACTTGATTCCGCCCGCGCACCCGAGGTGATGGTTTGACGACCGCCGAAGCTGCTTCGACGATCGCGCCTGCCCCATCCACGACCGACGCTGCCCGGCGTTTGGGCCACGACCCTTTGAATCGCATCGTCGCCGTCGCGGTCGGTCTCTTTATTCTCGCCGTGTATTTGATCACGCTCTCGCCGGACGTTTCGTTCTGGGATTCGGGAGAATTCATCGCGACGTCGTACTCGATGGGCATTCCGCATCCGCCGGGAACACCGTTGTACGTGATTCTGGGGCGAGTCTTCTCGCTCGTCTTCCACAGCTTTCTGCACCTCGCCACTCCGGCGCAAGCCGTGAACATGCTCTCCGCCATCCCCAGCATGATGGCGGCAGTGTTTCTCTACCTGTGCGTCGTGCGCATCGGGAAGAAGATGTGGTGCGAAGGGGACCAATCGGCGCGCTGCTATCCGGCGATCATCGCTGGCGTCACTGCGGCGCTGTTCGCCGCATTCGCCAACACGCTGTGGATCGACTCGATCGAAGCCGAGGTGTACGCGGTCTCCGGAATGTGGGCCATTTTCACGACGTGGCTCATTCTGGTCTGGGCCGACACGCAGCCCAAAGACGAACGGCTTCTGGTCGTCATCGCCTACCTTCTGGCACTGAACATCGGCGTGCACCTGGCGACCTATCTCGCCGCGCTCGCCATCCTTCCGTTCGCGTTTCTCTATGAGAAGAGGCTCTCCATCCCGGTGAGCTTTCTCATCGTCTTGATGATGGCGAAGGACATGCAGTTCTTCCTGCTCATCGTCGCGCTCTTGATCGCGCCGACGCTGCAGCTTGCGCTGCTTCCCTCGGAATACAAATCCAAGCATCGCGCAGCTCTCTACACCGGCCACGTGATCGCCATCCTCGTGGGGATCATCGCGGCGCGTATGATCGAGCCCTCGGCGATGCGCACCGTCCTCTTGGTCGGCGCGCCCATCGCCACTCTTCTCGTTCCGTGGGTCGCGCTGCCCGCGCCCACGAAACTGCAGAATCCGCTCACCGATCTGGGATTTCTCCTCGTCTTCGTGACCGTGCTCGGAGTCTCCTGCCATCTGTATCTGCCGATCCGCTCCGCTCTGAACCCGGCGATCAATGAAGCGCAGCCCGACAATTGGCGCGCGTTCTGGGACGTGATCCTTCGTGCGCAGTATCGGCCTGTCTCCGTGTTCCAGCGGCAAGCTTCGTGGGTCTTTCAATTCGACAACATGTTCTGGCGTTATTTCCGTGAGCAGTGGCCGCTGCGTCCCGGTTGGCCGCCGCTGCTCATGCTGCTGGGAATGGTGGGAGCGATCTTTCATCTGCGCCGCGAGCCCCGCTCGTTCGTTCTCTTCGCGCTCCTGTTCCTTTGGACCAGCGCAATCTTGGTCATCAAGATGAACTTCACCGACAGCGAGGTCCGCGAGCGCGACTACTTCTTTGCTCCGGGATTTTTCTTCTACGCCGTGTGGATGGGGATCGGGCTGGCCTGGCTCGTGGAGAAGATTCGCGCCGGATTCCCGGCGAGCATGGGGCGTTGGGCCGCGCTCGGCGGTGCGGCGCTGGCCGTGGCCGTGGCCACGATCCCGGTACGCACGCAGTGGGAGTCGCATGACCGCCGCGGCAATTGGATTGCCTACGACTACGCCTACAACATGCTCGCCGCGCTGGACAAGGACGCCATCTTGTTCACGAACGGCGACAACGACACGTTCCCCTTGTGGTACCTGCAGGAAGTGAAGGGATTCCGCAAGGACGTGCGCATCATCAACCTCAGTTTGTTGAACACGCCGTGGTATGGAGAGCAGCTTCGCAACGAGCCGCCGCAAGTTCCGATGACCGCTTCGACCGAAGAGCTGCGCACGCTTCGGCCGGTGCAGGATTCGTCGACCGGAAAGATCTACCTGGTGAAAGACCAGGTGGCGATGGACATCATCAACACCGTGTACGAGCACAAAGAGCCGCGGCCTTTGTACTTCGCGGTCACCGTCGATGACCTGATGAATCTCGAAGACGTGTTGAAGCTCGAAGGGCTGGTGTTTCGCCTCGATCCCACACCGGAACCCGCGGCGAAGGATTCGACCGGGGACGTTCACAAGGGTCCGGACGAAATCGCGAACGATGTGAACTTGGTCAAGACGCGCCAGAACCTGGAAGAGGTCTATAAGTACCGCGGCCTGCTCTTGAAGGATGGATCGCTCGATCCGAAGGTCTATCGGGATGACAACGAGCGCAAGCTCATCACCAACTACGCCGCCGCTTGGGCACGTATGAGTCTTGCGTACCGCGAGCGGGGGGACATGGCCAAATCCATCGAATGCATGAAGAACGCGATCAAGATCGCGCCGGACTACGACCCGATCGTGGGGAGCTTGGGCGGGCTCTTGATCGAGGGGGGCGCGCACGAGGACGCCAAGTCGTTCTACCTGGAGCGCTTGGAAAAGATGCCCGGGGACGTCCGGGTCTATATCGGGCTCGCCTATTTGTCCAACCAGGAGAACAAGCCCGACGAGGCCCTGGACTGGTATCTGCGCGGTCTTCGAGTCGATCCCAAATCCGTCGAGATTCTTGCCGGGCTTTATCAGGCTTACGTCCGTCTTGGCCGATACTCCGACGCGGAGAACGTTCTCCAGCAATGGGTCGCACTGCATCCCAGCGACTCGTCCGCGAAGTCGGTGCTGGAGGACCTGCGCTCTCGCATGCGAGGCGCGAAGGTAGTGGATTCCACGTAGGAGAAGAGGTCGTGGCGAAGAAAGTCTTGGTGACGGGGGCGGCCGGTTTCATCGGATCTCATCTTTGCGAAGCGCTTCTGGCGCGCGGCGACGATGTGCTGGGCATCGACTGCTTCACGGACTACTACCCGCGCGCAATCAAAGAGCGCAATTTGCAGGAGCTTCGCGGGCAGCGCGGATTTCGATTCGTGGACGCGGACTTGAACAGTGCGGATTTGAATGCGCTGCTTTCTGATCGCGCCATCGTGTACCACTTGGCCGCGCAGGCGGGCGTGCGCGCCAGTTGGGGAACGCAGTTCGATTCCTATGTGCGCTGCAACTTGGAAGCCACCCAAAAGCTTTTGGAGTCTTTGAAGGGCAAAGATGGGATCAAGATGGTGTTCGCCTCTTCCTCCTCGGTGTATGGAAAGACCGAGACGCTGCCGACCCCGGAGGACATCATTCTGGCTCCAAACTCTCCCTACGGAGCGACCAAGGTCACCTGCGAGCATCTCTGCGGCCTCTATGCCGAGAACTGGGGTGTGGACGTTGTTTCCCTCCGCTATTTCACGGTCTTCGGGCCCCGGCAGCGGCCGGACATGGGCTTCAATAAGTTCATCCGGGCCATCATCGAGGAGCGCCCGCTGGACGTTTACGGCGACGGAAGCCAAAGTAGGGACTGCACCTATGTCAGCGACATCGTCGAGGCGACCATTCGGGCGGGCGAAACTCGCACGAAGAACCGGGTTTTCAATGTGGGCGGAGGGAGTCGAAAACCTCTCCGGGAGATCCTGGAGCTGCTCCAGGAAATTCTGAGCAAAAAAGCCAAAGTTCGTCATACTGGAAGAGAAAGAGGCGACGTCGACCACTCCCATGCGGACATCCGGCGAGCTCAGGATGAGTTCGGGTATACTCCTCGAGTCCGGGTTGAAGATGGGCTCCGCCGAGAAGCCGAGTGGCTTCTGGAAACGACCGAGAGAATCGACCTCAAGCCTTAGAGGCGGGGAAGAGTTTTTCGGCGAGTTCTCTCGAGGGAAAGCAGCTTGAAGATCTTCGTCGTCAATCCCGCCTACGGAAAAGGCTTCGTCAAAAACGCGCGCTGGTTTGCCAAGTCCCGTGGCCGCGTGCAGCGGCATCCGGATTATTTGGCGCGCGCCGTCGCCGTGTTGGAGCAGGCCGGCAACGAGTGCATCTTCATCGATGCCTCGGCCAAGGACATGCCCATGGAGGAAGTCGAGGAGCGCATTCGCGCCTTCGGCCCGGACATGGTCGTGCTCTTCGCCACAACGCCCTCCATCCTGAATGATTTGGCGCACGCGAAGATGGCCAAGGAAGCGACCGGTGGCGCCATCACCGTGATGATCGGATCGCACGTGACCGCCGAGCCGGAAGACACGCTGCGCCGTGGCCGCGGATATTTGGATGCGGTGACCCGGCGTGAGTACGACTTCACGCTGCGTGAAGTCGCCGACCGCGGCGTGTTCGAAGGAGTGCAGGGGCTTTCGTATCGGGATGGCGAGGACATCATCCACAATCCCGATCGTCCGCCGATCGAAGACTTGGACTCGCTCCCGTTTCCCGCGTGGCGGCACATCGATCTGCACGACTATCACGACGCCGGCAAGCTGTTCCCCTTCATCACGCTGATCGGCGGGCGCGGCTGCCCGGCGAAGTGCACGTTCTGCCAACTGCCGCAGGTGATGTACGGGCATCGCTACCGCACGATGTCTCCGGCCCGGGTGCTCGACGAAATCGAGTACGACCTCGAGCTCTTCCCCGATTTGAAGGAAGTGATGTTCGAGGACGACACGCTGACGCTCTCGACGCATCTCGATCGCTTGAAGGAAATCTGCAACGGCATCATGGAACGAGGCATCGACAAGCGCATCAGTTGGAGCTGCAACGCGCGTCCCGATCTCACCGATCGCGAAACGCTGCACCTCATGAAGGAGTCGGGGGCGCGCATGTTTTGCTGCGGGTTCGAGTTCGGCAACGACGAGATGCTGAAGCGCATCAAGAAGGGGATCGGCGTCGAGAAGATGCGCGAGTTCGCGGCGAACGCGTCCGCGGAAGGCATTCGCGTGCACGGCTGCTTCATGATCGGCGGTCCGGGCGAGACCCGCGAGACGGCGATGCAGACGATTCGCCTGGCGCAAGAGCTGGAGATCGATACTTGCCAATTCACGGGTGTGGCCGCGTATCCCGGCACCGAGTACTACGACTGGGCGAAGCGCAACAATTACCTGGTGGCGAGCGATTGGTCCGAGTGGGTGGACGGGAATCTCGAGCAGCGCGGCGTTGTAGACATTCCCGGGCTTTCGATGCGCGAGATCGAAGAGCTGGTGGACTTGGGGCTGCGCAGCTTTTACCTGCGGCCCAAGCAAATGAAGACGATCGTCGGCAACATCCGGTCGTGGTCCGATGTACGCACCAAGCTGCATGGGTTGCGCAGCTTCGTGGATTACTTCGGGCGTACCCGCCCGGAAGGAAAGGAATCGCTGGCGACGGACGGAGGAGACGCGCGATGAAAGTTCTCTTTGTCGACACGCCGTCGTCCTTCGAGTGGACCGCGGATTCGAATCTCACCAAGGGTGGGCGGCGTTTTCCCGCGCTCTCGGTGACCGGCGAGATCACCTACAGCTATTTGAATCTCCAAGCGGCCGCGATTCTGCGCGAAGCCGGGCACGAGGTCGCCTACATCGACGCGCAAGCGGAGGGCGTGGCCTATCCAGACTTGATGCCGCGCATCGAGAAGATCCGACCGGATCTCGTCGTGATGTACGTGGAGCAGATCAAGATTCATGTGGATCGCGCGTTGGCCGAGGAAGTGAAGAAGAGATTGGGGGCTCGCGTGGGCTTCGTCGGTCCGTTCGTGACGCCCTTAGGAACGAAGGTGGTGCAGGACACGCCGGCCGTAGACTTCGCGATTCGCGGCGAGTACGACGACGCGCTTCGCGAAGTCGCGGACGCGATGGACAAGGGCGGCGAGGAGTGGAAGAAGGTGGAAGGGTTGTGCGTGCGCGGCGATGACGGCCAAGTCGTGGAGATCGGGCCGATGCGCCACGTCGCCAACTTGGACAACCTGCCGTTTCCCGCCTACGACCTGATCGATCTTTCGCGCTACTACGAGAGCGTGTTCCGCAAGCTGCCGGCCGCGACCATGATCACGTCGCGCGGCTGCCCGTACCAATGCATCTACTGCTGGTTCCCACAGACGATCTACGGTCACAAGTGGCGGGCCGCGTCTCCGGAGCGTGTCGTTGCGGAGATGGAGCATCTGCACAAGACGTACGGCGTGCGTGAGATTCGCTTGGATGACGACATCTTCGAATTGAATCGCGATCGCGTCTTGAAGATTTGCCGGCTTCTGCAAGAAAAGAACTTGGATCTGGTGTGGGCGCCGCAATGCCGCCCAGACAAGATGGATCCCGAGCTTCTCATGGAGATGAAGAAGGCAGGTTGCTCGCGCGTGCTCTACGGATGCGAGAGCGCATCGCAAGAGATTCTCGACAAGATGCGCAAGAACGGGAAGGTCGATGCGATCGAGAAGGCGACGCGCTGGACGAAGGACGCCGGCATCGACGTGCACAACTGCTTCATCTTGGGATTCCCGTGGGATACGCCGGAGACGGTCGAGAAGACGATCGAGTACGCCTACAATTTGAACGCGGAATTCTGCCAGTTCGGAATCGCGACTCCTTTGCCCGGGACGGCGCTCTTGGAGCTCGTCGAGAAAGAGGGAACCCTCATCTCCGATGCGGACTGGTCGCAGCACGACGGCTTCTCCAAGTCCGCGGTGAGCTACAAAAACCTTCCGCGCGAGCGGATCGAGCACTACGCGCGCGACGCCTACCGGCGCTATTACCTCCGCCCGCAGTACATCCGCATGATGCTGAAGCGCGCGTTCCGCTCCAGGGACGATTTCGCGCAAACGATGCGTCTGGGCCGCGCTTTCGTGCGAAGAAAAGCGCTGGGCTGGATCTAGCCCAGCCTTCTTCCTTCCAGCAACGGAATCAACAGCACCAGCAGACCGCCGCACGCGAGTGAAAGCGCCGTGTGGAAGAGTGCGAGTGAAAATCCCATCGCCAAAGGAACGCCGAACGCGCGCAGCACCATCGCGCTGATGCCATCTTGTGTGCCGAGCGGCATGAGCGAGAGCGTGCCGCCCAAGATCGCGGCGCCGGCGACGACGGCGGCAGCCGGAAAATCGATCCGCGCGTCGCCGCCGATGAGAATCGCCCAGAGCGAGAGGTATTGCAGGATCCAGAAGACGGCGGCCAGCGCCGCCAGCAAGATGAGACGCCGGCGATTCCCCAAGACTTCGTGAAGAGAGAGAAAATAATCGCTCGCCGCAGGACCGATGCGCGGGAGCCTCTGGGCATGCGGTGCAAGGCGGGCCAGCAGCGGACGTGCGGCAGCGAATCCCACCAGCAAGAGAACGAGAAGTGCGGCCGCGAGTTGAACGGCGCCGCGAATTTCCAAGAGATCGCCGGCCTTCGCCACGGCGGCGGCGAGAAACGTCGCCAACAAGAGCACGAGCTGCAACGCGCGTTCCGCGGTCAATGCGGACAGTGTGCGATGCAGGGGAATGCCCAGGGATTTAGAGACCAATACGGCCGTGGCCGGCTCGCCGGTTTTCGCCGGCGCGACATGTCCCAAGACGAATCCCAATGCCAGCGGAGGAACAAGCTTCCATCCGGAAGGGGCCACGTCGGCCAGCAGAACGCGCCACGACAGAACGCGCGCCGCAATCGAGGCGAAGTAACAAGCCACCGAGAGCGCGATCATCTGTGGGGCGAGTGTCTTCCACACGAGCGCGATCTGCTGAAATCCGGCGGCGCGCGCCAAGATGAGCAGGATCGTGAGGGAGGCGATCAGCAGGAGGGGTTTTCGCAAAGACTGTGCATCCTTTCGAAGGGTGCGAGCGTAGCCGAAGCGCAGCAAGGCGCAAGCGGGGAACGCCGTGCTATCGTCGGAGCATGGCGAAGCGCGAATCCTCCCCGCAATCCCAGACTGGCCGGCGCGGTACCGACCGCATCGTCGACAGCGTGTACACCGAGCTCCGCGACTTGGCGCAAGCGAAGATGCGTGGAGAGCGTGCCGGACAAACTCTGCGCGCGACGGAGCTGGTGCACGAAGCTTATCTGCGGATGCGCGGTCCCGGAGCCCCGCAATGGGAGAATCGTGGGCATTTCTTTGCCGCCGCGGCGGAGGCCATGCGGCGCATTCTCATCGAGCGGGCTCGTGCCAAGGGGCGGGAGAAGCGGGGGGGCGATTCCGAGGGCAAACCGCCGCAACGAATTTCCTTTGCCGACGTTCCTGCCGCCGATTTGGCGATCGAGTACAATCCCGAAGAGATTCTGCGGCTTGAGGGAGCAATCGAAAAGCTCGAGCGCAATGATCCGCGCGCCGCTCAAGTTGTCCGGCTTCGCTTTTACGGCGGGCTCAGCGTCGAGGAAACCGCGGAAGCGCTCTCGGTTGCCGAGCGCACCGTGAAGCGCGACTGGATGTTTGCGAAGGCCTGGCTCGTGAACGAGCTCGGTGAGTAGACACCGCGCATCATCTTCTTGGATTCGAGGTGCGTGCTTGGTCGAAAACGCATCCTGGGATCATCTTCGATCGATCTTCGATGCGGCTGCCCAGCTCAGCTTCGAAGAACGAAATGCATTTCTCGATCGCGAGCTCGGCTCCGATATCGAGTTGCGTCTGCGCGTCGATGCACTTCTTGGTGCCCACGATGCCGCAGCATCCCTCTTGGCTTCACGCTCCGGGGCAAAAGAGGTCGAGCGCGCGCCGGGATCCATTCTGGGTACGCAAGTCGGGCCGTACCGGCTCTTGGAGAAGCTGGGCGAAGGCGGCTTCGGCGTCGTGTTCCTGGCCGAGCAGCGTACGCCATTCCAACGCAAAGTCGCGCTGAAACTGCTTCGCGCGGATGCGAACTCCGCGCAAGTGTTGGCGCGCTTCGATGCGGAGCGACAAGCGCTGGCGCTCATGAAGCACCCGAACATCGCCAGCGCGCACGATGCCGGCGCCACGGCCGCGGGACAGCCGTACTTCGTCATGGAGTACATTGCCGGGCTTCCGATCACGCAATTCGCCGATGATCGCCAACTCTCGATCGAAGAGCGGCTGCAGCTCTTCCTCCAGCTGTGCGATGCCGTGCAGCACGCGCATCAGCGCGGCGTGATTCACCGTGATCTCAAGCCGTCCAATGTTCTCGTGGCCATGGTGGACGACAAGCCGCAAGTCAAAGTCATTGATTTCGGCGTAGCGAAAGCAATCGGCGCGCGGCTCACCGACCAAACGTTGCACACGCAGCTCGGCATGTTGATCGGAACGCCGGAATACATGAGCCCCGAGCAGGCCGAAGGAAGCACAGGCGGCATCGACACACGCTCCGATGTGTACTCACTGGGAGTGATTCTGTACGAGCTCTTGACTGGTGCATTGCCGATTGATCGCCGCAAGCTGCGCGACGTTGCGTTGGCGGAGATGTTCCGCCGCATTCGCGAAGAAGAGCCACCGAAGCTTTCGACGAAGGTGCAATCTCTGGGAGCGGATGCGCAGGCCGTCGCCGAGCGGCGGCGCACCGATCCATCCACGTTGTGCCGGCGGCTGCGCGGGGACCTCGAGTGGATCACCGTCAAAGCGTTGGAAAAAGAACCCTCGCGCCGTTACGGAGGAGTCGGTGCGCTGGCCGATGACATCGAGGGGACGCTGACCAATCGTCCCATCTCGGCGCATCCGCCGAGCGCCGCGTACCAGCTTCGCAAATTCGCGGCACGCCGCAAGGGATGGGTGGCCTTCGTTTCGACCGTGTTCGTGCTGCTCGTCGCAGCCACCATTTCTCTTTCCGTCCTCTATGGACAACAGCGGGAAGAGCGCGCCAAAGCCGATGGCATCAATCGCTTCTTGCAAGACATGTTGATGGCAGCGAGCCCCTACGCCGGCCAGGGGAAGGATGTGCTGGTGCGCGATGTGTTGGACCGTGCGGTGGCCGACTCGGACTCCTCTCTCTCCGATCTGCCCAAGGTCCGTTCTGCAGTTCAATTGACGTTGGCCCGAACGTACGAGTCGCTGGGAATGTACGATGAAGAAGAGCAGCTCGTGCGAAGCGCCGCGGCAACTTTGGCCATCGATCCGGGGAAAGACAGCGAGGAATATCAAGAAGCGTTGTTCGAGCTGGGCATTGCTCTGTGGCGCGGGGGGCGCTTCGATTCTTCGGCAGTCGTCTTGGAGGAATGCATTCGCCAGTCTCCCAATCCCAAACGAACGCGGGATGCGGTCACCGAGTTGGCCGGCGTGTATCAAGATCTCGGCAGGCCCGCGGAAGCGGAATCCACTTATGTCCAAGCGATCGAGCTGTTTCGAAAGAGTGGCACCGAGAAGGACGAGGTTTACGGGAATGCGTTAATCGGGCTGGCCATCGTTCTTCAGTCGCAAGCGCGCTATGCGGAAGCAGAATCCTTGTATCGCGGCGGCCTCGAAGTGCACCGCGCAGCTCTCGGAAACGATCATACCTACATCTATCAAGACATGAACAATCTCGGCAGCATCCTTCGGGTTCGGGGCAAGAAGGCGGAATCGGAGTCGCTCTTTTTGGCCTCGCTTGCCGGACGGCAGCGACTTCTCGGCGAGCACCATCCCGACGTCGCGACCACGCTCAACAACTTGGGACTGCTCTACAAAACGACGAATCGATTGGCCGAGGCGGAGTCCTGCTACACGCGTGCTCTGGCGATCTATCGTGAGGCCTTCCCCGGGGACCAGAGTGTGAAGGCGATGAGCATGAACAATCTCGGCATGCTCTATCACCAAGAAGGGCGATTCGATGATGCCGAGCCTTTGCTGCGCGATGCGCTGGCGATGCGCCAGCGACTGGTGGGTGAAGAGCATCCTCAGGTCGCATTGGGACTGTTCAATCTCTCCAACGTCCTCTATGCGAAAGGACGAACGAAGGAAGGGAACGAGTTGTTGGAATCCGCGCTCGCCATGCGCAGGAAGCTTCTCCCGCCCGCTCATCCGGACGTGGTGAAAACCGTTCACGTGCTGGCCGAACGCCTGCTCAAGGAAGACAACATTGCGCGCGCGGATTCGGTGCTGACGGCGATGCAAGCGACGCTGGCCGAGTCACCGCCCGAAGATGCATCGCTGGCTTGCTTGAACGACTGTTTTCTCGCCGAAACGAGGTCCCGCCAGGGACGAGAGAAGGAGGCGGATTCGCTCTTCGTGAAGAACCTTCCGCCCGTTCTCGAATCGGATGCCGCCAGGAGTCGAAAGGATCACTTCTTGGAAGTCGCCAGCGAGGCGGCGGGGCGCTGCGGTCAAGATCAGAGAGCCGGTGAGCTTCGCGCGGAACGCATCAAGCTGGCTTCAAGGTAGACGGGTGCGCTCCGAAAATGAAAGGGACCGCCGGTGGGAATGCCGGCGGCCCTTGTTCGCAAAATCAACGCGCGAAGCTCATCGCAAGAGCGTGATCTTCTTTGTCTCATGCACACCGGCGGCTTCGAGACGCACGAAGTACACGCCGGCGGCAACCTCGCGGCCGCTCGAGTCGCGTCCATCCCAGGTCAACGTGTGCCGCCCCGGCGTGGATTCATTCGCCAGCTCGGCAATGCGCCTTCCCTGAAGATCGAAGATGCCGACCGTCGCCTTGCCTTGTCCTTGCGGAACGGCGAGCTCGATCATCGCCTTGCTCGCAAATGGATTCGGCCGTGGCGCGGAAAGCGCAAACGCGGACGGCGCCGCACTCACTGCCGGGGGTGCATCCACCACGCTTTGGCCGGTCGAGAACACGATTTCGAACGTTGCGGTGTTGTTCACATCGGACGCCTTGTCCTTCGTGACGACGATCGCGTAGTAGCCGCCGTCTTCGAATGTGATTGGACCGATGTGCTCATCGCCTCCCGGGCCGTTGGCGTTGGCGTTGGCCGTGTACGAGTCCTTCCCATGGTACGGAACATGTCCGTCGAAAAGGTACATCGCCAAGTCCACACCGCCGCTTACATTGTTGACCGACATGTAATAGGGCACACCGGGCTCGAAGCGGAATTCCAAGATCTCCAAGCACTCCTGGGGATCCACCGAATACGGACCAAAGTGCGATGTCGTTCCGATGGGTACATCTCCCCAATAGGTAGCATCCGCACGTTGAATGTAGAAGTTGGCTGTGCCTCCGAAGTACACCGCCGATGCGTCGAAGGGACCCGCGGGAGCAACATTGAAATTGACGAGGCAGAAGTCCGGCGTTCCCGGTCCATCCGCTGACCACGCCAGCCGGCTGCCGAAGCCATCCTTACTTCCCGTCGACGGAGGGTGGATGCGCACGTCGTAGTCGCTCGCCATGTCGGTGGCAACGATCCCAATTGCGGTCCAGAAGCCGCTGAGGAATCCGGGCGAACGGAATCCGTCCGAGGACTCCCACGGTCCACAGCCCACTGGGTAAAGAACAGGAGGAGGCGGACGCAACACGGTCATGGGAGTCGCCAGCTCGAGCGGAGTCCACACGAACCAGTCGGTGAATTCGTTGTCGGTCTCGGGGAACTCGAGCACCTCATCGTAGAAATCGACGGTGGAACGAACATGATGGCGGCCTCCGCGCACGACACGCGCTTGAGCATCGCTCCACCAATACGGCTGCCCTTCGGGGAGAATTCCGGATGTATTGCCGACGCCCGTCAACACGTCATCGAGCCAAAGCCCGGACCAATGATTGGGGACAGTGTCCGGTCCCTGATTGATCGAAGCCCAATTCATGTATGTCGCCGGACTGTTGCCCGGCAAGGTGGGCGGAAGCGGTGCATATCCGAACGTCGTATCGAGCGTCGCTCGGGGAACGACCGGCCCAAACCAACCGGATGGCGTGTAATGGGTGATGTTCGGAAGCGGGCTGACGATCACCGAGTATTGCAGCGGCTTGTCCAACGATTGTGCGGAGGACTTCGCCACGACGATTCCATAGAAGTCCCCGTTCGGAGAGGTGTAATCGATGAAGAGATCGTTGCCGGGGCCCTGGCCTTCGCTTGAGGCCGACACCAGAGCATCGAAGCTGCCGCTGTAACCACTCGGCGATTTGAAGAGGCCGAGAAACACATCGGCGTTGCCGCTGAGCCGGTGCAGTTGAATGCGGGTCGGCTGCCCGGCATTGAGATACACCTCGTGCATGTCGACGATCTCGCCGGCGTTCAGATCGAATGAGGAAGTGACGCCGGGATTCGAAATCAGGCCTTGGTCGGAATCGAATTCCACCACCTTGTTCGCGGTGCCATACCAATTCGTAACCGACGTGTAATACGTCCCCCCAGGTACGAGATTGCGATCGATCACGACGAGATCCGTGTAGGGGCCCACGCGGCTCGAAAGGGTGACCGATGCGCCAAAGCCCTGCTGCGGAATGTTCATCGGACTCTCCGTGCAGAGATTGATGTCGAAATCGGTCGAAGGGTCTTGCGGGGTCACCGCGAAGACATTCCAAAAGCTCGGGCCGGAAGTGGCCGCCTGGAATCCTTCGCAGTTTGCGTACGGACCGGAACCGGGCGACATCGACGGTGGATCGTAGGTTCGCGTCACCGGGCCACTCGCAAAGAGATCGAGCCCGGACCAAATGTACTGCCGGCTCCAATCGTTATTCGACTCATTGCTTTCTCCCACATTGCCAAGTACGTCCGCACGCGAAAGAAGTGTGTGGCGACCGCCTTTCACGAACGTTGGCGCGAGATTGAGATAGAACGCGTAGCCATTCGGGAGTAGGAGCGAAGGGCCCGGCGTCACCTGGAGAACGTCGTCTCGATAAATGCCGTGGTTGAATGCCGTCGTCGCATCGGTTCCGGACATGTTCTTCACGGTCGCGTTCCAATACGTGCTCGAGAAATTGCCGGGCAGCGCTGGCGACTGAAGAGGGACATTGGTCGGCGTTCCGTCCGCAATGGAACGAGGCAGCGCCGGCATGGACCATCCTGGTGCAATCCAATTGGAAACGAGATCGGGAAGCGCAAATGCGGGGGATGCCGCAATGCAAAGCGTCGCGATCGGTATGAAGAAAAGGTTGGAGCGGGTCATCGCGTGTTCTCCTTCTTCCGTTACTTCGCGGTGCCCAGCTCACGCATGCGACGCGCTCGGAGCTCGGGATCGGGGGTGGAGACGGGCAAGTACTTCTCGGGATGGCGGAGCTGATCGAGCGCCTTCTCGAATTCGGCGACACGCGATGAGTCTTCGTTCAACTTGGCGATTTCGAGTCCGAGCTCCATGTTGCGAAGCTGCAGCGTCCCTTTGAGCTCGGCTCCTTCCTTCGAAAGAGATTGGCGCGATGCAAAATCGGCGGCGTTCATCGCCGATTCGCCGATTTCGCGAAGGCGAGCGAGCGTCGATTGCTGCAGATCCCACTGCTCTTTGTAGAGCGATTCGATTTGTTTGCGAACGGCCGGGTTCTTCGCTTGGATCGGACCGCAGTGGAAAACATTCGGATCGAGGAGCTCGGGACGAGTCGGACTCGGAATGATTGCCGCGTTGGACTCCTCCGATGCGACGGCATTTCTCGCCAGAGCTTGTGGTGACGAAGTCTCCGCCGTGGCGGAGGAATGAATCGACAGCAAGAGAAAGAAGATCGAAGACAGAACTTTCGCGGGGCGCATGAAACCTCCTGAATGAAGACCTCGCGGGGACCTCGACCGTCTCTGGACCAACGACGTCCTTGGCCGAAGCTCCCCACGAGGGGGCCAAGCGTTCATGCGCCGCGAACCCAAAAGAGGGGCCACGTGAATGGATGGGAGATGAGCCCGCATTCCGATGGGGCTGCATCCAATGGAGCTGCATCCAAATGAAAGGGCCGCCGGTTTTGACGCCGGCGGCCCGCTTCTCGAGTGCGCGTTTCGTTCGTAGAGAGCGCTCTTGTCCAGAGATCATCTCAAGAGCGTAATCTTCTTCGTCTCGTTCACTCCCGCCGCTTCGAGACGCACGAAGTACATGCCTGCGGCAACTTCCCGTCCGGCGGAATCGCGTCCGTCCCAAGTCAGCGTGTGACGTCCGGGCGTGGACTCGTCCGCCAACTCGGCGATGCGTCTTCCTTGCAGATCGAAGATGCCGACGGACGCCTTGCCTTTTCCTTGCGGCACGGCGAGCTCGATGGTCGCCTGACTCGCGAAGGGATTCGGTCGCGGCGCGGACAGCGCGAACGCGGTAGGCGCTGCAGTGGTTGCCGGTGCATCGACCACGCTCTGCCCGGTCGAGAACACGAGCTCATAAGTTGCGGACGGATACGCGTCCGCGTAATTGCTCTTCGCCACCACCACGGCATGGAATCCCGCTGTCGCGAACGTGATCGGGCTTAGATGCTCGTCGCCACCTGGGCCGGCGCCGTTGCTGGACAACAGGGCGGTCTGCTTCGTGTGGTACGGCTGTCCACCATCGAACAGATACAGCCCGAGATTCACATTGCCGGCCACGTTGTTCACCGAGATGTAATACGGAACGCCGGCCTGGAAATAGAACTCGTGGATGTCGAGGCAGTCGTACGCATCCAGCGTCAAAGGTCCAATGCGCGAAAGTCCCGCCGGGACCTGTCCCCAATAGGGAGAATCGGCACGTTGGATCGTGTAGTCGTCGGTCGACAAACTGTAGTTGGTCACCGAGTAGTCGAATGCCACGGGCGGTGCAGCATTGAAATTCACGATGCAGAAGTCCGAGTTGCCGAACCCCGGATCGATCGACCAGGCCAGCGTGTTCCCGAAGCCATCCTTGCTTCCGGTCGAGGCGGGGTGAATTTTCACGTCATAATCATCCCCGCTCAGAGGAATCATTCCCACCGCCGTCCAGAAACTGTTGGGAAATCCCGGCGAACGGAAGCCGTCGCACGACGGATAAGGCCCGTAACCCAATGGGAACGGACGCGGCGGAGGAGCAAGAACGTAAGGAGTTTGGTTCGCGAGATCTTGGGGCGACCACACGAACCAGTCGGTGTAATCATTGTCCCATTC
>Ga0111538_10000280_pt1 | contig 65092 bp, 60 predicted proteins | sample SoiMethybrSBSTD1_FD_79669 | JGI IMG/M metagenome (GOLD analysis project Ga0111538, IMG submission 79669) | Bulk soil microbial communities from a Populus tree surrounding site in Tennessee, USA - Soil MetaG P. TD hybrid SBSTD1 (version 2)... | ecosystem: Environmental > Terrestrial > Soil >...
AGGCGGCACCGGGCTGGGTGGTTCGCGAAGGAGCACGGCGGGGCGACTACGAAGTTGTTCGGCAGCAGCCGTGATGCGTGCCACGAGGTAGGCGGGTGAATCCATCGCCTACAGCTACCGCGTTCATCCGCGAGGAATCGGATCGCTCAGAACCGAAGCAGTGGTGCGCAGCGTCATTGCCCGCTCACGGTCGACCTTTCGTTCGATTGGTCGGTCGCTGCAGATACTCGTCGAGGGATAGGAGCAGCGAAATGGCTTTCACCACAGGCTGCTGGTCCCTGTCCCCCTGTTCCCTGATTCCTGCTTCCGTCCCTTGACCAGCCCTTGGGCCTTAGGCCTTCGCCCTTAGGCCTGCTCTTATTGCTTCCGCTGAATCAGCTCGATCCGATTGCCAACCGGATCGATCGCGATGCCGATGACAAGGCCGCTGTTGCCGAACGGACGCGGATCGCCCGCCAGTGATCCGCCGGCGGCCTTGATAACGGCGACCGTTGCCGCCATGTCGGTCACGTTGAAGATGATGTGTGGGACCGGATCCTTGAGGTCGTCGGCATCGCGGTGCATGATGACGAGACGCAGGCTCTGGTTCGCCTTGGCGGCATCGGCGGTGGCGCCGAAGTTGAGGAAGATCTCGGGACCGCCGCCGGCCTGCAGGCGGTTGACCTCCTGCATGCCAAACGCCGATTGATAGAACTTCGCCAGTGCCTCAGTATTCACGGCGCCGATTCGAACAGAGTTCAAGGTGACGTCGGCGCGGGCCGGCGCAGCGGCCATCGTCATCACGGCGAACGCACCCAGCACTATCTCGCGGACTTGCTTCATATGTCCTCCGTCCCTGATCCCTGATCCCTGATCCCTGGACCAGCCCTTAGCCCTTGGGCCTCGTACGGCCGATAACAATAAGGTATTTTTAGTGAGCCGAATGCGAATTCTGTTCTCGATGCGCCATCCCGGAGTGCTGCGAAACTTCGCATCGACCCTCCAGGCGCTCGCCGAGCGGAATCACCGCATTCACCTCGTATTCGGGCAACTGGACACCGAGCGCGACGATCGGCTGCTCGAGGATCTGACCCGCGCCCACCCGAACATTACCGCCGACGAGGTCAAACGGAAGACGTCGTGGCGCTTCTGGCTCGGCGTCGGACGAGTGGCGCGCTGCGCCGTCGACTACTTCCGCTACCTGACGCCGGAGTACGACAGCATCGTCAGCCTCAAGGAACGGGCACGCGCCAAGGTCATTGCGCCGGTGCGCTGGTTCATCGAGCGTCGTTTCTGGCGCCGGCCTGTGCCGCACCGGCTGCTGACGAGTGCGCTGCTCGCCGTCGAACGCGCCGTGCCTGTTGACGGCGCCGTGTTCGATCTCGTCAAGCGTGAGAATCCCGACCTGCTGCTCATGGCGCCGCTGGTCGACATCGGCTCGGATCAGGTCGATTACGTCAAGGCAGCGCGACGGCTCGGCATCCGCTCGGCGCTCCCGGTCCTCAGCTGGGACAACCTGACCAACAAAGGGTTGATCCGGCTGCAGCCGCAGAAAGTCTTCGTCTGGAACGAGGCGCAGAAGTCCGAAGCGGTGACCATGCACGGCACCGACCCGGGTGACGTCGTCGTCACGGGCGCGATGGTCTACGACCAGTGGTTCGCGCGCACGGCGAGCTCGTCACGCGAAGAGTTCTGCGCGCGGGTCGGGCTCGATCCCGGCAACGTCATCCTCCTGTATCTGTGCTCGTCACCGTTCATTGCCCCGGACGAAGTCAATTTCATCGAGCAATGGATTGCGGCGATTCGCAGCGCGCCGGATCCGCGCGTGCGCGACGCTGGATTGCTGATTCGTCCGCACCCGGAAAACCTGCAGCCATGGCTGCGGTTCGGCGAGATGAAGCTCGCCAACGTGGCGGTCTGGCCGAAGGGGGGCGTGAGCCCTGTCGACGCCGATTCGAGGAATGACTTCTTCGACTCCATGTATCACTCTGCCGGAGCCGTCGGCATCAATACCAGTGCGCAAATCGAGTGCGGCATCGTCGGTCGGCCGGTGTTTTCAATTCGCACACCGGCCTACCAGCGGACGCAGGAGGGGACGCTTCACTTCCGCCATCTCACGACGGAGGGCGGCGGACTGCTGAACCTGGCGGACGACTTCGAGACGCACGTCCGTCAGATCACCGGGGCCCTCGATGATCCGGCCGGCACGCGACGCCGAATTGAAGGATTCGTCCGTGCGTTCACGCGCCCACATGGACTTGACGTCGAAGCGACGCCGCGGATGATCGAAGCGATCGAGCAGCTGGGGGCCACGGCGCGCCCGACGCCCGAGCGCCTGCCGCTCTACGTTCATCCGCTCCGCTTGCTGCTGTTGCCGGTGGGTGCGTTGCTGTCCCTCAACCGTCGCGTCACGCGCGTCACCCGCAAACGACAGCGGCAGCTGCGCCCCGTGACGGTGACCGGCACGCTCGTTCAGGCGATGCTGTCCGCGGTCGATTGGCTGCTCGGGGTCCGGGTGATCCGCGAGTTCGTCAAGAGGCGCATCATTCCGCGCGCGCTTTCGCGGCTCGCAGCCGTGGACGCTCCGAGCGAAGAGGCGGTGGCCGTCTCGCGGATGCTGCAACGGATGGCCCGGCGCAGCAAGCCGATCATTGTCGGGCCGTGGGTAAGCGAGGTTGGGTACGAACTGCTGTACTGGATTCCGTTTCTCAACTGGGTAAAGGCGAATCACGCCCTCGACGCGGACCGATTCATCATCGTGTCGCGCGGTGGCTGCGGCACGTGGTATCGAAACATCGGCACGCGCTATATCGATCTGTTCGACTACTACACGCCGGAGGAGTTCCGTGAGCAAAGCGAACAGCGCATCACGGACCGCAAGGCCAAGCCGCGCACGCTCTCGGAGTTCGACCGTGACATCCTGAAGCTGGTCCAGCAGACGCTGCACATTCGCGACGCCGACCTGCTCCACCCGATGCACATGTACCGGCTGTTCCATGAGTTCTGGCAGCAGCGGGGTCCGGCAAGTGTCATCGACAACTTCGCCATGATCGCGCCTCTGCCTCCGCCGGACACCAGCGCGGTTGCGGCGAAACTGCCGGACGCGTACGTGGCCATCCGCTTCTACTTCAACGATGCGTTTCCGGAGACCGACGCCAACCGCCGTTTCGTCACGAAGCTGGTGAACGCCCTGGCGGAGACGACCAACGTCGTCGTACTCAACCCGCCGATGCAGATCGACGACCATGAGGACGTGCAGATTGCGGCGCGGGGCAGGGTCCACAACATCGCGCATCTGATGACGCCGCGGACGAACCTCGAGGTGCAGACGCAGGTCATCGCGCGGGCACGCGCGTTTCTTGGTACGCACGGCGGGTTGTCGTATCTGCCGCCGTTTTACGGCGTGAAGTCGCTGTCCTTCTACTCCGCGCCGGCGGCCTTTTCGATGCAGCACCTGGAGCTGGCGCGCCGCGCGTTCACGCGGATGCAGCCCGGCTCCTACGTTGCACTCCACGTGGACGATCTCGACACGCTCCGCCTCACGCTCGGCGAACGCTATGAGGCGATCGCCGGCATCCGACATCTGTAAACGGCGACGCGCGCGCGTTCTTCACGGTTGTCGGCCTGCGATGCGCACGTTAGACTGGCTCCGGATGGTCGACTCCCGCAGGTTGTATCCGCACACGCTTGCCAAATCGGCGTTCATGGTCACCGCCAACGTGATCGGACGTACGTGGCGACACACGAACAAGAACGTCAACCGCGCCCGCCGACATTTTCTGCATCGTGCCCGCTACAGCACGGCCGGGCGCGCGATGCTGGCCGTCACCGATGCCGTCACCTCACCGCGCGATGCGATTCAGCGGAGGAGCGCCGCTGCCGCGTATATCAGGCAGCACGCCGACCGGCGGCTCGATCGCGCGGACGGCTACGCGATCCTGGCGCCCGGCTCGATTCCGAACACCGACGACGTCGTCGCGCTGTCATTGAAGCTGTTCGAAGAGAAGCAGCGACAGGTCGAGGGGAGCACGAACAATCCGAAGAAGTGGGCGTTCCTGCGCAGCATCCTCACGAACCAGGATCTGGCGCGCAATCCCCAGCTCGTTGACTTTGCGCTGTCGGACGCGCTGCTCGGCCTGGTCACGAATTATCTGGGGACGATTCCGCACCTGAACCGGATCGATCTCCTGTACTCCGTGAATCACGGCGGGGAAGAAGCCATCTCGAGCCAGATCTATCATCTCGACCCGGAAGGGACCCGTCAGGCAAAGCTGTTCATGAACCTGCGTGACGTCGGAGCAGCGGAAGGTCCGTTCACCTTCATTCCTGCGTCCGAGACGACGCGGATCGTGAACTCGATCAAGAAGAGCCGGCCGGCGGAGACGGAGATGGCAGCCGGTCGCTACCTGGACGAGGAGCTGGCGGCCGTTGGTGGTCTCGACAGGGCCATCAGCGTGGAAGGGCCGAAGGGAAGTGCGGGACTGGTCGATACCTCACGCTGCCTGCACTTCGGCAGCCGCGTGCAGCCGGGCACGTATCGGCTCTGCCTCTACATCCAGTACTGCACCTCGCGCGAGCACGGCAACATGTTCGACGCGTCGCGCTACCGCCATGATCCGGTCCGCTATCTGGCGACGATCAACAGCGCGCGGGCGCCGCTGACGACGGTGGCGGCGCCGCATCAGATGGGCTGAGCTCTCGTAGTGCCCGGCTTTCAGCCGGACCTCAGGAAAATGTCGCGATACTGGCCGATGACCCAGACCGATGCTTCCAGGTAGCCGCGAACGGAATCCGCAGCGCGAGCGAGCCGGACGTGAAGATAGCCGACGACATTGAAGGGAGCAGCGGCCGGCCGCGGCACGGAGGTGGCGGCACGAGCGACGACACGCGCGGCGAAGTGCGGCGGCGGCTGCCACGTGTCATTCGACGCCATAGCCTGATCGATCCAATCGCGCGGTTCGTCAAATGCCATTGCGTTCCCTCAGTATGCGCGCAATCTCGTCACGAAGCATTCGCTTGCCGCGGAAGATCAGCGTTTTGACTGTACCCAGCGGTACGCTGAGCATCCCGGCGATCGTCGGATAGTCCAGACCATCAATCGCAGCGTAGATTACCGGGACGCGGTACTTCACCGGCAGCCGGGCCAGGCCCTTGTTCACCAGCGCCTGCGCTTCAGTTCGCGACAGCAGCGCCTCAGGATTCGGCGCGTCTGACGCTACATCGCGCTCCTCCATTGCGTCCTCGGCGTCCTGTTCGCGCCAGGTCAACGAGTCGACCCGTACACCGGCCGTCCGCCGCAGATAGTCGACGGCGACGTTGTGCGCGATCGTGTAAATCCACGTCGACAGGCGCGCCCGTGGGTCGAAGTATTCGAGCGCGCGGAATACGCGTAGAAACGTCTCCTGCGTCAGGTCCTCGATCGCGTCACGCTGACCGGTTGCCCGCCAGATGACGGTGCCGACCATCCGTGCGTAGGCCTCGACCAGACGCGTGCGGGCGCCTTCGTTGCCCGCCAGGCAGTCCTCGACGAGCTGCTGGTCCTCACGGCCCACACTGTAGTCCGCGGTCGGTTCGACTCAGCTCACCACCAGGCACGCCGGGATGATACGTCTCAGGGCGCCGGCGGTTTCACGGCTGTGAATGAAACTGTTGACTGGATTCTGCGTTACATGCACGCGAGGAGACCGAAGTGGTGCTGACAAGCGAGAACGCGTTCCTGCTCATCGTGCTGGGTATGTCTGGGCTGTTCGTCGTGCTCCTGTGGATGATCTATTGGATCTACCGGGTCAAGGCACTCGAACGGGAAGAGCGGCGGCTGATGATCGAAAAGGGGATGGTGCCGCCACCGCCGCAGCCGGTCGGGTGGCCCGCCGTGAGGGCGCGCGAGGTGGAACTCAAGTATCAGGATCGTCGGCTGCGGATCGAAAGCGGGCTGGACGTCGAGCCGGAGCCGAAAAAAGCGGCGCCCACGCGCGCGGACCTGCTGCGCCGCGGCGTTGTCGCATTCTGCGTCGGGCTGGGCGCGGCTTTGGCGTACGTGGCGCTGACCGTCACTCCTGAACAGGCCACTCCGGATACCCGCTATTGGCTGCTCGGGCTCGCGATAGTGGCGCCAATCGTGTGGTTGTACGGAGTCGCGCACCTGCTCTACTACCGCGCGACCAAGGACGTGCCGCGCCAGCCGGCGGCTTAGCGCGCCCGGTCCGGCCCGTTGACCTGTTCGAACACGCGAGGCGGGGGAGGAAGGCCCTTGGTTGTGGCTTCGGCAGCCTCCCGTTCGTAGGCGCGCTCGGCCAGCAGCACATTGCGCATCGAACGGTTGCCTTCGTGGCAGGCATATTCGTAGATCTGGTAGTCCGGCTGGCTGGTAATCGTCATCCTCATCGTCCACGGTCGCGTGAACGTCTGCGGATCGTCGACGGTGATCTCGTAGTCGATCATCTCCGGATCGACGCGCGTAAACCGCTCGGTGAGGTGGAGTGCAGTGGTGTGCGTCGCGCCGCCAACGGCAGTTCTGTCGGTGAAGTTGGCGGACTCGACGACCAGCGTGTCGCCTTCCCAATGGCCGCGCGCATCTCCCATCCACAGCTGAATGTTGGAGCCGAGCCGCGGCTTCGAGTCGAGCGGGATGATGCGCGTGTCGTGAATCATCTCGTAGGTAATGACGACCGCGTTCGGCGTCTGCGTGATGCGCGCGCCATTCCCGTAGACGGCCGGCATGAACGACCCGACCGCGCCGCGGGTGATACAGCGGTCGTAGAGCGAGAAGTCCTGAATCTTCTCCCACGGGCCGACGCCGAATGAACCGCCCTGGCGCGGCCGCGCACGCGCGGCGGCGGTGGTCGGCGGCACACGCCCGTCGGGCGGATCGATCACCATCGAGGTGTAGCTGAAGTCGCGCGACCCTTCCTCGTTGCGGAAGGTGCCGGTTCTGGCGTCATCGACGGCGCGCGCGCCCTGACGCTGCTTCGCGCGGGCGGCGAACTCCGCATCGGTCAGATACGGACGCGTTCCGTACTGCGCAGGCCGCGACATCGGTACACCGCGCATGTCGTCCGTCGTCCACGTGCCTTCGAGATCCGGATGTCCCCACGGCGTGCGCGGCGCCTTCCAATTGGGATTGACGCGCTTCGCCGCCTGCGCGTCGGCAGAGCCCGCCGCCTGGGCCCACGCCGGAACTGCGGTCAACAACGAACATCCGATGAGCACGAGCCCCGCCACAGCTGTCCGCATTCGTCGCTCCTTGCCGCGAATATTACCGCCGAAGCTCGTCGATCAGAGCCGTCACACGCGGGGGCGCAGCCAGGTCCATCGTCCCGACGCGCGCCCCGAGCTGCATGGTGGTGTGAGTTGAGGCGTCGAACTCAGGCCATCGCGGTAATGGGGCTGCATTGGGGTCGCCCTTCTTCGCGAAGTTCGTGACGTAGGTCGAGAACGTATCGGCGAGCTTCTTGTCGATCGGTTCCCACGGCCGCTTCAACCGATCCAGCGTGCGGAAGATGTACGGGATTTCGCTGCTGTGGAAGGCGCCGAACTCAGGATGCTCGGGCCAGGGAATGGCGCGGTCGAAATAGTACGTGTAGACGCGCTTGCTCGCCTTGACCTGATCGCTGGCCCACAGATGCATGGCCACGCGCGCGCGTTCGCGCGCCGTCGCCTTCTGTTCCGGGCCGGTACCGTTCACGCCGAGATCGTCGGCGACGAAGCCGACCATCAGCGGTACCTGATCGTCGGGAGCCTGCGCCGGGATCACCCAGCCGTCGTTGAACGGGCCGGTCGGCAGCGCGACACCGCCCGGGGCACCCGCCGGTGCGACAAATGCCTGCGCGGGCAGCGCCCTGAGCGCGGCGAGTGTCTCTGCGCCCTTCGCCTGACCGAATTTCAGCCCGGCGCTTTCGCGATCCGTCAGCGCGGCGCCGCGACCGAGTGCGGTTGTGGCAAACAGACCGGGCCCGCTTTGCGCGATGGCGCGGGCGAACAGGCCGCGCGCGAGCGGCGAGCGCATCAGATCGACCACGGAAATCGCGCCGGCAGACTGGCCGAAGATGGTCACCTGGCCGGGATCCCCGCCGAACGCAGCAATGTTTCTCTGCACCCACTGCAACGCCGCAATCTGATCGAGAATGCCGTAGTTGCCGGAGGTGCCTCGTCCAGATTCCCGGGTCAGCTCGGGATGCGAGAAGAAGCCAAGCGGACCGACGCGATAGTTCGCGCTGACGATGACGACGCCCTTTTTTGCGAGCTCGGCGCCGTTGTAGACGGCGACGGCGCTCGATCCTTCATTGAACCCGCCACCATAGATCCAGAACATCACCGGCTGACGCGCATTCGCGTTCCTGGCACCCGTCCAGACGTTCAGATACAGGCAGTCTTCGCCAATCGGCCCCTGCGTCATGAACTCCTCGGTCCATGGCAGGCGTGAGCCCGGCTGGTTCTGCATACAGCTGGTGCCGAAGTGGTCGGCGTTCCAGTCGGCATTCCAGCGTTTGACCGGTTGCGGCGGCCGCCAGCGGAGTTCCCCGACCGGCGGTGCCGCGTACGGAATTCCGAGGAAGGCATTAATGCCATCCACGGGCGAACCGGCGGCCACAGAGCCGGCGTCGATCTTCACCCGATCGAGTGCCGCGTGACCGACAGCGCTCCAGATTGTCCCGATCAGGACAAACGTCGCCAGGGCGATCGTCTGAACGCGGAGTCGCATCGGATCTTCATAGCTTGTATAACAGAGTCCGCCGCGATGGCGAGCGGCGGCGGCTGAAAAAAATCCGCATCGAGGTAGACAAGACGGCAAGCAGCGCTCTGCCGCGCCGGCACTTTCGTGCGACTTGCATCGGCTCACGTCGCGGCGTACGGTCTTGCTTACACAGACTGCCGTGGTTCACGACAGGGAAGAGAATGCCTGAGGCCACATCAAGCTCGCGCTGTGCGATATTCGAAGGATAGGTTGCGTGGCCTGAAGCTTGCTGAGTTTCGACGCTCCCATGGTTCACTTGCCGCACCCTGGTTTCCGTGCCTCTACGATCGTCGGGTGGATTCTTGCCGCCGCCCTGGCTGCCGCCGCGTGCGGATCGACATCTACCGAAACTGTAACTGGTCCAAACGAACCTAAGTGCGCCGTCTCGCTGACCGCTCCAGCGGCGGCGATCGACGCGGGTGGTGGATCGGGCACGGTCACGGTTACGACCCAGCCTGAATGCGCGTGGACGGCTGCAGCCGAAGCCAGCTGGATCGCCAGCCTCAACCCTGCGCAGGGCCAGGGAAGCGGGGAGGTGCGGTTTCAGATCGGCGCCAATCCAAGTGGAAGCGCGCGCGAAGGCGCCATCGTTATCAATAATCAGCGCGCGATCATTCGACAGGCAGCGTCGGTCTGTCAGTTCGGCGTCACCGCCTCCGCCACGCAGTTCCCTGCTGCTGGCGGTGCGGGAACGATCAGCGTCACGAGTCCCGGCGGTTGTGCGTGGACCGCCTCGAGCGACGTGAGCTGGATCGCTGTGTCGCCTGTCTCAGGTGCGGGCGGCGGCAACATCACATTCACAGTCGCGCTGAACACCGGGGCCGGCCGCGCCGGAACGATCACCGCCGGCGGCATCGCCGTCACCATCGCGCAGGACGGCCCCGGCAGCCCGGCTCCGCCGCCTCCCGCGGCCTGCACGATCTCGCTGCAACCGCCATCGACATCCGTAGCGGCCGCAGGGGGACCGGGCACGGTGGGGGTCACGGCGGGATGCGCGTGGACCGCGAGCAGCAACGTTCCGTGGATCACGTTCACGACACCAACCAGCGGCAATGGCAACGGATCCGTCGGCTTCAACGTCGCCGCGAATACGTCCGTGACCGGCCGCGTCGGCAGTCTGACGATCGGCAGTGCCACCTTCACCGTCAATCAGGCTGGAGCGTCCGGGCAGTCGTGCACGATAACCATCATCCCGACGAGTCAGGCCGTCGGCTCGGGCGCGACCAACGGTATCAACGTGTCCGTAGGGACGGCCACCGGCTGTACGTGGACGGCAACCAGCAACGCGACGTGGATAACGATCGCCGCGGGCGGAAGTGGCAGCGGCAACGGCACGGTGACGTTGAACGTCGCGGCCAACACGGCCGGCGCGCGCAACGGCACGGTGACGATCGGCGGGCAGACGTTTACGGTCACCCAGGCGGCGGCCCCGCCGCCGCCGTGCACCTATTCAATCAACCCGACGTCGCAACAGGTCGCCGCCGATGGTGCCACCGGCCAGTCCGTTGCGGTATCGACCGCCGCCGGCTGCACGTGGGCGGCGACGAGCAACGCTCCCTCCTGGCTGACAATTACCGCGGGCGCCAGTGGCAATGGCTCCGGCAACGTCACGTTCAACATCGCTGCAAACACGGGCACGGCCCGCTCTGGCACGCTGACAATCGCCGGGCAGACGTTCACCGTGAATCAGGCGGCACCGGCATGTTCGTATCAGATCAATCCGACCTCCCTGACCGTTGGCGCCGACCCGATCAGCGGCTTGACCGTCGGCGTGACGGCTCCGGCCGGCTGCCTGTGGAGCGCCACATCGAACGCGGGATTTTTGGACATCACGGGTGGCAGTTCTGGAAACGGGAGCGGTACGGTGACGTACCGGGTTTCGGAATACAAGGGCTCGGGATCGCGCCAAGGGACCTTGACTATTGCGAGCCAGACTTTCACTGTCACGCAGGTGCAATGCTCGGCTACGATCGACCCGCAGAGTCAGGCAGTGCCAAAGGCGGGCGGCACATTCAGTGTCGCTGTGACGACACAACTCGGCTGCCAGTGGTCCGTTCAGGGTAAACCCAGCTGGATCACGATCATCAGCGGCGCGAGCGGAACCGGCAACGGCACGGTGTCCTATCTCGTGCTTTCGAATACGGGCGCACCTCGCAGCGACACGATGTCGATTGCTGGCCGCAATTTCACAGTGAATCAGCAGTGAGGTCGGGATATTGACGGCGACGGCAGCAGCAAGACGCATTCGAGTCGCGGTCGCGACAGGTCTGTTCATCACCCTCGGTGCCCCGCATTCTGCGTTCGCTCAGCGTTCCGTGACTGACGTGCTGTCGTTCCTGCTCACGAACCGATCGATTGCGACCGACGACGCGGCGCGGGACGAAGCGGCAGCGGCGGCGACACGCGATGCCATGTCGCAATTGTTGCTTCTCGAACTGGCGACACTGCCGACCTTGTCATCGTCCACCGGCTTCATCTATCGAATGGATCGGGATCTGGGCGGAGCCGTGGTGCGCTCCAGCGAGAGCTTCGGACCGTCGTTCGTCGAACGGTCGCTGACTCAGGGAGCCTTCCGGGCTGGATTCGGCGTTGCCTACCAGGAAACGAAGTTCGACGAGATCGACGGGCGCTCGTTGACCGACGGGAGCCTGGTAGCCACCGCGAGCCGGCTGACCGGACAGAACGACCCGTTCGACGTCGAGACGTTGGCCCTCGAAGTCCGATCGCGCGCTCTGCTGATGTCGATGAACGTCGGCCTGACCGATCGCCTGGACATCTCCGCCGCCCTCCCGATCGTGCGCCTGACGCTGAGCGGCGAGCGCACGGACACGCTGCGCGGCACGCCGTTCGTGCAGGCACGGGCCACCGCCGACGCATCGGGTGTTGGCGACCTCATGTTGCGCGGGAAGTACAACGCCGTCCGTCGCGGCGGAACCGGACTGGCCGTTGGAGCAGAGGCTCGATTGCCGACGGGAGCGGAAGAGAACCTGCTCGGCGCCGGCGAGCTGTCAATCAAGCCACGCCTCATCGGTTCGGTCGAAAACGGCCGCGTCTCGCTGCACAGTGAGTTCGGATACTCGTTCGGCGGACTGACGCGAGAAATCGACTACGCCGGCGCGGTGGCCGTGGCGGCGTCGTCGCAGGTGACGTTCATCGGCGAGCTGCTCGGTCGACGACTCGACTCCGGCGGCCGGATCACGGAGACCGTCGTGGCACATCCGACGCTGCGAGGCGTGGAAACGATCCGTCTGACGGCGGTGCCGGACGCGACATACCGCGCGACCGCGGTCGGCAGCGTCAAATGGAACGTTGCGCACACGTGGCTCGTCTCGGCCAGCGTGCTGCATCCGATGACGACAACCGGGCTGACGGCAGATATCATTCCCTCTGTGGTCGTGGAGTATTCGTTCGGCAGGTAGAGCAGTGGACCCCAATCGCCGCGACGCCCCCGAGGAACTGCAGCGTCCCGCACCGACGGAGACGGAAGAGCCGCTCCGCCTGACGATTGTCGATTACGACGAATGGGCGGCGGCAGGGGATCCGCTGGAGGCCTTCCAGGTCGAAACTCTGGAAGAACCTCCCGATTACGCGGAGACGGCCGCCCCGAAGCCGGCCGACTGGATCGATTTGGCGCTGGCCCAGGCAGAGGCGACCAGCCGTCGCGGCGAGCGGTTCGTGCGCGAGCTGCCAAGTCTGCGGCTGCAACTCCAGCGTCAATACGGGCGGCCAGTCCGCGTCGTCTTTCGACAGCTTCAGGTCGCGACGCTCAGTGCGTTGCTGTTGCCCCTCGCAAGGAGCGGAGGCGCCTGGCCCGACGTCAGCCGGCTTCGTTTCGCCGCCGGCGTTGCCGGCCTGGCGGTTGTCGCCGTAACGGCCATTGCGGCACTGAACGTGGTTGGCGATGGCGTCGGGCGCTGGTTCGACAGGCCGGCCGCAACGTCCGCGGTCGTGGAGAATCGCACGGCGCCCGTCGCGGCGACGCCGGTTCCCGAGCCCGAGACGGTCAGCGCACCAGCCGTCAGCGAACCGAGCGCAGCCGTCGATCAGACCGAAGCGCTTGTCGGAACGCAGGTGGACACCGCCAATCCGATCGTCGCATTGGAGCCGTCGGCGTCATCGAGGCCAACGCCGCCACCGCCGGCGCCCCCTCGACAGACTGCGCGCGAGGCTGCTGCACCGCCGACGCTGACCGCCCCGCCGCGTCCGTCGCCCTCCCCAGCGTCGGCAACAGAAGCGACAGCGACGACACCGGCTCCGGCTGTCGCTCAATCGCCGCGGCAAGTGCAGACTGCGCCACCGCCGTTGCAGCTGCCGCAGGCCGCAGACGCCGATGCGACTCGACGAGCGGATTCCGCGCCGCCTGCTGTTCCCAGGCCGATAGGAACGACCGCGGTGGCGGAGCCGACGCCGAATCCTCCTTCTCCGGCGCCGCCTCCTCCGGCCGCGCCCGTTTCGTTGCCGGGCAATTCCGTCGCGCCGCCAACGGCGGCGTCCATTGCGCCGTCGGCAGCCGTCACTCGAGTCGCGGCGACGCCGACGTCAGCGATCGAATCGGTGCTGAACCGCTATGCGTTTGCCTTCAGCATGCTCGACGCGGCACGGGCGAAGGCCGTGTGGCCGACCGTCAACGAACGCAGTCTCGAGCGGGCGTTCGACAGTCTCGAGACGCAGAAATTTGATCTCGGTGAATGTGCCATCTCGGTGACGATGCCGCGCGCGGTGGCGTCGTGCGAGGGAACCGCGCACTACGCGCCGAAGGTAGGAAACAAGAAGCTGCGCACCGAACGGCGCCGGTGGACCTTCCGCCTGCAACAAAGCGGAGAAGACTGGGCGATTGAAAGCGTCGATTCCCGCTAGCGGTTACTCGCGTCCCTGATTGAGCCAGGCGACAAGTTCGGCAGGGTACCGCTGTGCCTCGTCACGGCTCGGAAACCATTTCGTCAACGAGGCGCCATCGCCGAGATTGACAACCGTCAGCCAGCCACCGTCGCGGTTCGGCTCAACAGAGGCAGCGATTCCGGATTGCGTCGTTTCTGACTGCGTTGGCGTCCGCGGGTGTTCGTTCGCCATGCAGAAAGCCCCCCCCTCTTTTTTGATGCCTGCAAAAACTGCAAAGACGTGGCCGCAGGCGGCACGAGCTACCGTCGAGGTGAGGCAGAGGGGTCGCCGGTAGGTGGCGGCGCGTGGTCATCTGTCTCGGGCGGGCCCAGCAGTTCCGTCAAGATCGGCTTCAACGCGTCAGCCCACACCTGGTATCCCTGAATCGTCGGGTGCAGCTGGTCGCGCATCATTCCATCGAACAGCCGCCCATCGGCGTCCGCCAGCCTGTCGTTGATGTTCAGGAAACGGATCGTCTTGCCATCGGCGAAGGCGGCGAGCCTGCCGTTGATCCTGTTGATGGTCGGCATCACGGCCATGTTGTCATTGCGCGGAAAGATGGCCGTCAGGACGATCGTCGCCGCCGGCGCTTTCTCGCGCATGACGTCGAGGATGGCGCGTATGCCGCGACTGATATCGTCGACGCGGCCGTCGTCATTGCCGGGCGGCGTCGTGTTGCCGACGTTGTTCGTCCCGGCGAGCAGCACGATGACTTTGGGGCGGACGCCATCGAGTTCGCCGTTCTGCAGGCGCCAGAGGATGTTCTGCGTCGTGTCGGCACCCCAGCCGAAGTTCGCCGCATTCCAGCCGAAAAAATTCGTCGTCCAGTTGGCAAGCAGGTCGGGGTAGTCAGTTGCGCCCCATCGGCGCGTGATCGAGTCGCCCTCGAAGTAGAGGTCGATCCGCCCCTGACGTGCCTTCTCGAGCAGCTGTGCGTGTGCCGTTTGTGAGTTCTGATCCGTCCGCGCGACGGGCTGGTCTGCGGGGGTGAGTTGAGCGGCGATCGCTAACGGAAATGCAAGATGCAAAATGCAAAATGCAAACTGCTTTTGCCTTTGCCTCTGCCTTTGCATTTGCATTTTGCATTTTGCATTTTGCATTTCGTAATGCCGCTCTCACTTCCTCCCCAGCATCCGATCCGCCCACGGGATGAAGTACTTCCAATTGGGCGCATCCGTGTGACCGCCTTCGTGCTGCCGCCACGCCAGCTGGCCGTCGAGCATGCTCACCAGCACGCCGGGCATCTTTTCTGTCTTGTAATCGTCCGACCGGCCAAGATCCTTCGCGCCCAGCAGCCGGTATACCGGCCCGGCCGCGATGGCCGCCATGAAGCTGCCCTGGTGGTCCAGCCACTTCGCGTCGCCGCGCTCGGGGACGCCGTGGCTGATGAAAATCGGCCGCGGCGCGCACAGGGCGATCAACTCGTGCGCGTCAACGGGAATGTCTCCCGGCGTCCTGCTGCCGAAATCGGCGTCCGCCGCGCCGTATTTCATGAAGTTTCCAGCCATCCAGTGGTATTCGCCGGCGGCGGTGAGATTCTCGACCTGCTCGCCCCAGTTGCGCCGATGCAGCTTGGTGCCCCCTTCGCCGGAGGAGGCGATGAGGCCGACGGCGAATCGCGGGTCATAGGCCATGGTGACGAGCGCCGCCTTGCCGTAGCGCGAGACGCCTTCAATCCCGACGCGCTTCGCATCGACGGCCTTGTCGGTTTCCAGGTAGTCGAGTCCGCGCGATGCCCCCCACGCCCAGGCGCGCAGCGAGCCCCAGTCGTCGGGCTTGCGCGGCTGACCCTTGTTGACGAGCCCGATGATTCCCTTCGTCAGACCGGCGCCGTTGTCGGCCTGGACACTGGTCGGGCTGAGCGACGCGTAGCCCCATCCTGCCGCGATCAGTTGATCCGTAGCCGGCGCATCAGCCGGAGGGGCGGTCGCGGCGCGGCCCGCCGCAGGCGCGGCCGGTGCGGGGCCGCGTCCACGCGGCGCTGGTCCGCCGAGCGCCTGCGGCAGGACGCCACCACCGAACATGATCATCACCGGTACCGGACGCGTCGCGTCTGCCGGCGTCACCAGGGTCATCTGGATGTCGACGTTCAACGCCGGGTAGGCGCTGTTGTCCACGTGACCCTGCAGCTGCTTGCCGACGACCTCGTGTCCGCCGATCGTGGCGCGGGCGATGCTGGTGACCGTCCACGTGACTTTCGGAACAGTGCGCGGCACTCGTCCGAGCACCTCGCGATCGAACTCCTCGACGATCTCCGGGCGCCGCTGCTTCCACCATGAGTCGGCGTTCGCGACCTTGCGCCCATTCTTCAGCGTCAGGACTTCGGGAAGGTCTGGATATGGGTTGGCCGTCGCTTCGTCGTAGTTGGCCTGATTCGGCGCCCCCTCATTGCCGCTCGGCCCGGGCCGCAGCTTGCGGATACCGAGCTGCGCCATCATGTTCTGGTGGTCGTCGGCGGTCGTCCAGTTCTTTGGCTCCGGTAGCGGCGCCTGCTGACCACGCAGCACGCTGCCGGATGCCATCGCGGCAAGCACGGCCAGACCCAGAATCGGCGCGCTCCTTCGCATCTCCATACCCTCCGTAGGCACGAATGGTATACGAATGGGCCGGATGAATGGGACACGCAAACGGCCTTTGACCGCCGAACTTCCGCCGGAAGTCGAGGAATACAGGGACGAGCGCTGGTGTCGGGAAGCCGCCCGGTCAGTAGCCAGCGTGCTCGATGCCGAGCGATTCATCGAGCAGGTCGGGTTCGCCGCCGCCCTCACCGACTCCCGTCGTCCAGGACCCTCGCTCTATGTCGCAGTGGCAGTTGAGCGCCAACGCACGCGCGCTGCTCAAGGTGCTGCGCGGCGAGTGGACGCTCGCCGTCTCGCGCTTTCCGGATCTCCTCGGTCGTCGCATGAGTCGTGACGTGGCGTTGCGTGAAATCGCCCGCTGTTTTCTTTGTGGCGCCGGCACGACCGCGCGCGGCGAGCTGTCCCGTGTCACCGGTCTGTCGCGTCCCGACGCCGGCCGCGGCAATCGCTCGCTGGTGGCGGAAGGTTACGCGACGATCGTTTCGCCGGGCAGGTATACCCTGCGAACCCCGTTCACAACAGGGCAGGCATATAAAAGCCAGTCGATTGATGCTTTAAAGCATATCTGGTAGCATTCAAGATATGCGTACGACCCTCATATTGCCTGACGAACTGGTCGAAGAAGCCCGAACCGCGCTCGGCTATTCGTCAAAGACCGACACGGTCGTGTTTGCGTTGCGTGAGGTCGTCCGACGCAGCCGCGTGGACGAATTGAAGCGGCTGATGGGAAAGGTGGAATTCGATTTCGATCCGGGCAAACTGCGGAAGCGGGCGCGACGCCGTGTGCAGCGGACGTGATCGTCGTCGATACGTCAGTCTGGATCGAGGTGACACGGCGCCGTCAATCAGCGAACGCTGCCGTTTTTCAGCAGCTACTCGACGCTGACGAAATTGCGCTGGCGCTGCCGGTCCGTCTGGAACTGATGGCGGGCGTCGCCGGCAGCCATCGGGCCGCGTTCCGGCGGGCGCTGTCGGCGCTTCCGATCCTGCGTCCCGCTGACGACACCTGGCGTCTGATTGAGACGTGGATGGACGGCAGCGCCGAGAAGGGTTTCCGATTTTCCATTCCTGATCTGCTGGTTGCCGCTTTGGCGCACGAGTTCGACGCGCTGGTCTGGTCGTTGGACGACGATTTCGAGGTGATGGAGAAACTGCGGCTGGTTCGCCTGTACCGCTGACGCGGCCGGCTGGGCGCCGGCGTTCCAGCCACCTCATGTTGCACCAGGTGCCGCGAAGTGCGAGCATCTGGGGCCGAACGGTGGTCCATACCACCAAGGGAGTGTTCGATGCGCGCTCTGATCGCCCTTCTGCTGCTGACCGTCTGCGTGTCCCCCGCCGTCGCGCAGCCATTCGCGAATGCCAAAACATCGCTCGCCAGCTATGCGACGGCAACGACGATGCCCAGGAAGGCGTGCGAGAGCCTGTCATCCTTCAAGGCCGAGGGCGTGACGACGATCCAGGCGCGTGTCGTCGCCGCGACCGCTGACACGCCGCAGCATTGCCGTGTCGTCGGGGTCATCGCTCCGGAAGTCGCATTCGAGGTCAATCTGCCCGACCGCTGGAACCGACGCTTCTACATGACCGGCAACGGCGGTCTTGCTGGCGATGCGCTGGACGGACCGACCAACGCGGACCGGACGGCCGGGTTGAACAATGGATTCGTGCACGCGCGAACCAATACCGGTCACGACGCCAGGAAGGAACCGAGCGGGTCGTTCATCCTCAGCAACCCGCAGAAGGCGATTGACTATGCCTACCGTGCGGTGCACGTGACCGCCGAACTGGCGAAGAAGATCGCGGCGGATTACTACGCGCAGCCGGTGCAGTTCTCCTATTGGAACTCCTGCTCGAATGGCGGCCGCCAGGGCCTGCTCGAGGCGCAGCGCTACCCGGACGACTTCGATGGCATCGTTGCCAACGCACCGTGGGTCGATCAGACCGGCTTCGCGGTCGGCGCGATGTGGAATCAGAAAGCATTGACGCAGGCGCCGGTGTCGCCGGCGAAGATGATTCTGGTCGGGCAGAAGGTGATGGACAAGTGCGACGCCATCGACGGCCTCAAAGACGGATTGATCGACGACCCGCGCGCGTGCCGGTTCGACGCGTCGCATGATGTGCCGGCCTGTGCCGCCGGTGTGGATGGACCGGACTGTCTGACTGCGGCACAGGCCTCTGCGATCAACGCGATCTACGCCGGTCCGAGCAGCAAGGGGAAACCGTTCATGTCCGGCTACATGCCGGGCAGCGAGGCGGTCAACACGCAGGCGAACGGGACGACCAGCAGCGGCTGGGTCGGAGCCATCGTCCCGGCGCAGCCGGGCGCCAAGCCGGCGGACTTCAATCTCGCCGAAGGCCTGATGCGCTATCTGATCCTCGATCCGCCGAAGCCGGAGTACGACTTCATGGCGTTCAATTACGACCGCGACACGCCGCTCGTCGAGCGCTGGAGCAAGCTGGCGGATGCGAAAGACGCCGACTTGTCGAAGTTCCGCAAGAGCGGCGGCAAGCTGATCATGACCTACGGGTGGGCGGACCAGATCCTTCAGCCGATGATGGGCGTGAATTACTACGAGTCGGTGGTGGCAAAAAACGGAAAGAACACGACGGACTTCGCCCGTCTGTTCATGGTGCCGGGGATGGCGCACTGCGCCGGCGGCGTCGGGCCCGATCAGAACGACGCGGTGACGGCGGTCATCGACTGGGTCGAGAAGAACAAGGCGCCGGATTCGTTGCTGGCAAGCAGGATCGTGAAGGGATCGGTGGTTCGCACACGTCCGCTCTGCCCGTATCCGCAGGTGGCGCGCTACAAGGGTCAGGGGAGCGTCGATGATGCGGCGAACTTCAGCTGTGTTGCACCGACGAAACGGTGAGCGCCGGCGCGGCACGCCGGGCCGGTGTCCGTGGATCGCCCTGCTGGCGATCTGCGTTCAGGTCACGGCGTTCACGCAACAGGAGCCACCGCCGCCGCCTGCGGCTCAACCCGCTGCCGCTGCATTCGAGACGTCCGAACTGATCAACACCGCGCACCGCGTCAACGCCGCGGACCTGCCGCGCATCCGCAGCAGTGCGGAAATGGGCGACGCGCGCTCGCAGGTGCTGCTCGGCCTCATCTACGAGATGGGCGGGGCGGAGCTGATGCCGGAGCCGCGGGTTGCGCTGTCGTGGTTTCTCAAAGCGGCGGCGCAAGGCGTCACCTGGGCCCAAGTCTGGGCTGCGGACTTCTATTTCACCGGCAGTCCCGGCGTCGAACGCGATTTCGGCAGGGCCCTCGAGCTGTACAGATCCGCTGCCGGACGGGGCGATCCGAAGGCCGCATTCTTCATTGGCCAGATGTACTTCTACGGCGACGGTGTCACCGCGAATCATCGCGAGGCGGCGGGCTGGTATCGGCGTGCCGTTGCTGCGGATGAAGAAGCGATCACGCGAATGATCGAACTGGCCGAAGCGCCGTGCGACTCCAGCTTCTGTGTCGGACTGCGCCAGGTGATGGGAGCGGTTATGGGCGGCTCCGCCAACCGGTTCATCGATGGCTGGGACGACGCCCGCCGGGAGTGGGACGCCAACATCAAGCTGCCGGACGCCGAGCGCTGCGGGTTGACCAGCGCGGACCGGACCAGCGCCGGTGAGGTCCAGAACTATTTCTGCGACTCGGCACCGGCCGCCGACGAGACGCGTGGGGTTGCTGCGGCGCGGCAGCTGGCCGACGAAGTACAAAAGGGGTTGCCGGCCGGATACGCGCGCAGCGATCGCAGCGACGTGCGTCCCGGGCCGTCGACATTCTTTGCCAAAGAAGGCTTCCCGCACGTCCGCGTCACCTACAACGTCACGCCCGGCTCTGCCCAGCACCGTGTCACCCTGCTGGTCGGCCCCTGACGTTCAGCGCTATTTCACCTTTAACTGAACGTTGGCGCCGTCCCAGCCGACGACGACATGCGTGGTTCCCAACTCCGGCGCCTCCGGCACGCGCAGGTAGTAGAGTCCCGGCGTGGCGGCGGCGAACTCGAACGATCCGTCGGCCTTGAGCGCGGTCTTCAGCATGCCGACGATCGGACCGCGCATTTCGACGGTGCCGGGTTTGGCGAGGCCGGCGATGGTGCCGCGAATTCGGGGAAGCTCGCGCGGTGCTGTGACCGTGACGACGACGTCGGAGATGTCGGCGTTCGCAACGGTGAGGCCGTTCGACACATCACGGTCGCCGACGCGAACTGACGACAGCGAATAGCCGCTCGGCATACCGCCGAAATCGAATCGATGCTGCGCGGACTGTGCGCGCGCGGTGAACGTACCGTCCGGGTTGATCGTGATCGGCACGTAGCTCTTGTCAGTCACCAGCGCCAGCAGCCCGTTCGGAATCGGTCCGCTCGAGGTGACGACGCGTCCGCTGACCGTGTGGACTGGTGGGCGCGTGATGCTCAGCGCGGCGACGTCGGTGGAACCGACATCCACCGTCAGCGAACCGAAGCCTGGCGGCGTCGGGAACAGGCTGACCAGATATCTGCCTGGCGGCACGCGGCCAAAGGCGAACTGCCCATCGGCGCCGACCGGCACCTCGGAGACTTCCGCGAGCGTGACGCCCGAGAGCACTGCGATCTCGCCGGCACCCGGCGTCGGCGGCGGCGTGACGCGGCCGCTGACGCGCCCGCCCAGCGGCGTCACGAGCTTCACGTCGACGGTCGCCGGCGCGTCGGCGGCAACAGTGACTACCGAGGCGAGCAGTGCGTCGATCTGACCCGGGTAGTAGGTGGCGAGACCGACCAATCCCGCGGCGATCAGATAGCGGCCCGGCGGAATGTTCGCCAGCCGATACCGTCCCTGATCGTCGGTCTGCGTCACGCGCACGGGCGGCGGCGCGACGTAATACTGGATGCCGTCCTGCGGACGAACGTTGGGTGGCGGCGCCGGAATGGCGGCGACGCGCACGGCGGAGGCGGGCTTGCCGTCCTGCGTCTGGATCTGGCCGGTGACGACGCCACCCGCCGCGGCGCCACGGCCGGGCGCACCCTGAAGCAACAGGCCGAGAGCAACGATGAAGGCGATCACAAGGGACTCCGTAACGTTGAGATCCGGAAAGGGCCGATCATAACTCCGCTGCACGTGTGGACGAGCTGACGGGCTGATGTTCCCGGGAATATCTGCCCGGTCCGTGTGCTGGCACCCGGATGGCATTTTGTGACGGCATGCCCGCTATCACACCGTTTGGTGCATGAGGAGAGAACACGTGCGCGAATTCAACGACCGCCAGAATGACACGCGTCCTGCTGAGCAGCGACTGGGGTACGCGGAATGGCTTGCGCTGGGTGCGGTTGCCGCAGGATCGATCGGAGCTATCGTCGGGATGGCGAAACACCGCACTGGCCATGCGGCTGAGATGTCTGCTGAGCCGTCTGATCCGTCCATGACTGCGCCGCACGGCGACAAACTGCGCGGCGCCGTCGTCTAGCCGTCACTACGCCTGCTGGGGGATGGTGAGGGTCAGGCGCCCTCTTTCACGATCGCATCGAGGGTGGTCGTGGACATCGAGTGGTAAAGCGGCCGCGCCCGTTTGTAGATGCGGCGAGCCTCAGCCTTCCCCCAGTCTGTTTTCATCAGATCTTCATAGAGCGGGCGCAGGAACTTGCGCCGGCCCTGCGTGGTGAGGAAGTGCTCGAGGGCCGGCATGGCGGGCGCGTAGTGGTGACGGATGGCCACCCGCAGCCACGCAAACAGCACCTCGGAGTTTCCCTGCGCACTCAGTCGAAACGTGCGATCGAGGTCGGCCAGTTGCGCGTCGTTCAGACGCTCGGGCAGCGCGCCGAGGAAATGCAGCCACTCCTGGGTGCTCCAGGCCGTCGCCGCCGTGAGCGCCGAGGCCGCGGTTCCGCCAGCGAACGCATTCGCGTCACGCTCGACGCGCAGCAGCGCGTCGGACATCGGCACGATCGCGTTGTCCGGCAGGCCGGGCTGGTAGAGCCACTCCTGCAGGCGCAGCTTCTGCTCGAGTTGCGGGTCGTCGCGCAGCAGATGCTCCCGCAGGTAGGCGACGAACTGCGCGGTCGTCATCGACTGAAATGCGTGACTGTCGAAGTAGCCGCGCAGAAAGGGGTCGAATTTCTGGCGGCCGACGGTCGCCTCGATCAAGCGGAGGAACGTCGCTCCCTTTTCGTAGGCGATATCGGTCACCGCGTCGTCCGGGTCGCGGCCGGCGACGTCGATGTGCAGGATGGTGTCTTTGTCTTTGCCCGCTTTGCGGAGGCCGTCGATTTCCTCCTGCAGGCTGCGGAAATCGAGCACCCGCAACATCTGCGCGCGCTCGCTACCGTAAATCACTTCCATCAGCCGGTTCTCCACATACGTGGTGAACCCCTCGTTCAACCAGAAGTCGCTCCATGTGGCGTTGGTCACCAGGTTTCCTGACCACGAGTGCGCGAGCTCATGGGCAATGAGCGAGACGAGCGAGCGGTCGCCGGCGAGGATGGTCGGCGTCGCAAAGGTCAATCGCGGATTTTCCATGCCGCCGAGTGGAAAGGAAGGCGGCAGAACCAGCACGTCGTAACGGCCCCACCGGTATGTCCCCAGCAGCCTGTCGGCGGCGCTGACCATGTTCTCGAGATCGCGGAGCTCGGATGCGGCAGCGTCGAGCATTGACGGCTCGGTGTAGACGCCGGTGCGAGGCCCGAGCTGGCGGAAGGCGATGTCGCCAACCGCAATGGCGATGAGGTACGGAGGGACCGGCTGCGTGAGGCGGAATTCGAAGGAGCGGCCGTCGCCCGTTTCCACGCCTTGCGGCGTCAATTGCTCGGCGCTCATGACGGCGTGGAGGTCGCGCGGGACGGTGATGCGGGCGGAGTAGGTCTGGCGGATCCCTGGACTGTCCTGCGTCGGAATCCAGCTGCGCGTGAAAATCGCTTCGCCCTGCGAGTACAGGTAGGGGCGCTTGCCCCCGGCGGTCTGCGACGGTTCCAGCCACTGCAGTGCGGCGTTCTGCGGGTTGGTGCGGTACGTGATGGCTATCTGCGTGACGTCCGCTGGAAGTTCGACCGTCAGTGGCCGGCCCAGAATACGGTCTTCGCCGCCGAGCAAAAACTTGAGTGGCGCGCCGCCAGGGCCGGTGACCTTCATCACGTCCAACGCACGCGTATCGAGGATGACCGTGTTGGCCGAACGATTCCGGTGAAGGTCGAGGGTCGCTGTGCCGCTCAACACGTGGGCGTCGAAATCCGCGTGCAGGTCGAGTGCGACGTGGGTGACGCGCACCTCTTCCGGCCGGGCAAAACTGTGGATGTCACGTTCCTGGGTCGTAGTTGTCGTCACGGGGCGATCCGTTTTTTCTGCGGGCGTCGCCACCCGCCCACAGGCAATGGCCGAGGCGACGGCGATGGCGGCGCACAACTGCCTCAGCATGAATCCATTTTAGGGTGCCGCCGGTTCGGCAACCCAATCAACCTGGGCAATCGAGAACAAAGCGCGAGGTACGCCCCGTGCTTTGAAACGGATCAGGGGGTCGAGCTATGCCACGTGGAGACAAGGACAAGTACACCGACAAGCAGAAGCGCCAGGCCGAACATATCGAAGAAGGCTACCGCGAGCGGGGTGTCTCCGAAGACGAGGCAGAGCGCCGCGCATGGGCGACCGTTAACGCCGTCCATGGAGGAGGCGAGAAGCCCAGCGGCGGCGGGTACGGGAAATCTGAAAATCACGAGCCGATGCGCAAGGGCGGACGGAACAGCCATAAGAAGCGCTAGTTGGTAGTTGGGTAGTTGGTAGTTGGGTAGTTAGTAGTTGGGTAGTTGGTAGTTGGGTAGTTGGGTAGTTGGGTAGTTGGTAGGTCCCTGTTTAGCGGGTCGGTGCGACAGGTGGAATCGTAAAACCGGTCGGTGCAAGGCGATGATGTCGTCGGTGCAAGACGATGATGCAGTCGGAGCAAAACGGCTGACGCGGGTGGTGCGCGTCAGTAGATGCGCTGGAGGCGTCGAGGACGTGGGCCGCGACCTGCAGAGCCGCGTCGTCCTTCGGGCGCCCGAGGCACGGCATGGTTATGCTGGTAGCCAGGCTCAGAACTACTACCAACTATCCAACTAACCAACTAGCCAACTATGCTACGGAAGTTGCCCCCCTTTAGGCGGAAGGTTCCGGCGGCGGTCTTTGCAATCGCGGTCGCGTCAATCCTGGTCGCCGCGCAGCAGCCCGGCGTCCATCCCGTCAGCGGGCGCGTGTTCGCGCCGACGATGGGGGTGGCGGGCGCCGATTGGCTCGATCGGCGCGAGCGCGAGCGCGAAGAAGACCCGGACCTCGCCATGCGCTTGATGCGCGTCGAGCGCGGATCGACGGTGGCCGACGTTGGAGCCGGTTCGGGTTATTACACGGTCAGACTTGCGCGCGCCGTGGGCTCGGGCGGAAAGGTCTACGCTGTGGACATCCAGCAGGGCATGCTCGATCTGCTGCAGCGTGCTGTGACGCGTGCCAGGCTGTCGAACGTTGTCCCGGTGCTCGGAACGACCGACGATCCGCGTTTGCCGCCACAGGCACTGGACCTGGTGCTCATGGTCGACGTCTACCACGAGCTGTCAGCGCCGCAGGTGACGCTGGCGCGCCTGAAGGAAGCCCTCAAGCCTGGCGGCCGGCTCGTCCTGCTCGAATTTCGGGGCGAGGATCCAGACCTGCCGATTCGGCCCGAGCACAAGATGACAAAGGCCCAGGTCAAGCTCGAGATCGAACACGAGGGATTCCGCCAGCAGCGGGTGTACGACGACCTTCCCTGGCAGCACCTCATCGTCTTCACAAGACCCTGAGCCGACGCACGGCTCGTTCGCACCTTCAGTCGGTAGGAGGTGTGAATGCTGTCCCGTCTGGTTTGTTTCGTCTGGGGCCACGCCGTCGACAACCGGGTGTTCGTCGAGGAAGGCCGTTGCTGCACGCGCTGTGGCCGCACCCTGTTGCGCGACGATCCGGCTCCGGTTCGAATCGGCCATACGCTCTCCTGTTTCCTGAACCATCACACGTATGACCGGGTCGGCATCCGGGACGGGCACGCGGAATATGCGTGCGTCCGCTGCGGGCATCCGTTGCTCTTCGCAACCGGCGCGGATCCGTACGGCCAGCGACAACGCTTTCAGAAACGCGTCCGTTACCTGTGCGGGTTGCTCGGCCATCACGTGCACCGCGTCGGCGAGCGCAACGGCGGCATCGAGTACGCCTGCCATTGCGGCCACAGCTTCGTGCACCAGCCGGATCGGACGTCGCTGGTCAGGCACCCGCTGTGGTGCGTCTTTCTCGGCCACTGGGTGTCGTTCGTGCGACCGCGCGGCGACTTCAGCGAGTACGCGTGCGTGACCTGCGGCCACCCGTTCCTGTTCGCGCAGCGACGCCACATGCGCGCCGCCGCATGAAGCCGACGCGCTCGCGTTGCGGCGGGTCCGCCGCCATGGAAGCAGAGCAGGCGGTGGAACCCGCCCCACAGAGACAGGAGTGTGCTGCGGGGACTACGCGAGCCCGAACAGGCGAGCGGCGTTGTCCTTGAGAATCAGCGGCCGCACGTCGTCCTTGAACGCGACCTTCTCGAAGTCGGCCATCCAGCGGTCGGGTGTCAGCATCGGATAGTCGGATCCGAACAGGACCTTGTGTTTCAGCAGCGAGTTCGCGTACTGGACGAGGGTCGGCGAAAAGTACTTCGGCGACCAGCCGGAGAGATCGATGTAGACCTGTGGCTTGTGTAAGCAGACGGAGATCGCTTCGTCCTGCCACGGGAACGACGGATGCGCCAGGACGATCGGCATATCCGGAAAATCGACCGCCACATCGTCGATCGGCATCGGGTGGCCGTATTTCAGGCGCACGCCACCGCCGCCGCGCATGCCGGTGCCGATGCCGCTGTGACCGGTGTGAAACAGCACCGGCAGGCGCGCTTCGGCGAACACCTCGTAGAGCGGATACACCGCCCGATCGTTGGGATAGAACTCCATCATCGGCGGGTGGAGCTTCAAGCCCTTGACAACGCCGCCGGCGACGAGCCGCTTCGCCTCGCGCACCGCTTCGGCGCCGCGCATCGGGTTGATGCTCGCAAACGGAATGGCGACGTCGGCGTTCTTCTGCGCGAATTCGACGACGTCGTCGTTGCTGAACCGCTTCATCCCGCTCAGCGTCTCGTCCACGGTAAAGACGACGAAGGCCATGTTGCGGGAGCGGTAGTACTCGGCCATCGCGTCGCCGTCGCGCGGCGCGCCGCCCTTGAAGTACTCGGCGGCCTTCCGATCGGCTTCGGTATCTCCGCCAGGATGTTCGAGGTGGACGTGGACGTCAAAGGCCACGAGGCGCGTGGCGTCGATTCGATTGGTCATGTGCGAAGCGGGTCTGTGGTGATGACGTGCGCAGGCGGTGCCGGAGCGTAGAGCTCTTCGACGAGCGCCGCGCGCTGTTGGAGAACGACCTGCTGGTTGATCGAGCCCTTGTCGGTGATTTCCCGTGCGTCGAGCGACGGCGGCTGCTCCAGCAGCAGCGCCCGCGCGACGAACGTCGAGCTGCCGGTGCCTTCACGTGCCAGGTCGGCGAAGGCATGCTGAAAGCGCTGCACCACCGCCGGATGGGCGAGGACGTCCGCCGCCGGTGTGTCGGCAGGCAGGCCGGCAATTTGACGGCAGACGGCCAGGTTGGGAAACACCAGCGCCGCGGCGAAGTCCCGATCGTGGCCGGTAATGACGATGTCCTGGGCGAGCCCCGCGGCGGCGGCGAGAATCCGCGCGCGCAGCGGGCCGACGCTGACCCAGGTGCCGGTATTCAGCTTGAAGTCTTCTGCCAGCCGTCCGTCGAACACGAGACCCTTCGTCGGATCGGCCTGATCGACGAAGCGCATGGCGTCGCCGAGCCGATAGAACCCTTCTTCGTCGAAAGCGGCGGCGGTGAGTGCGTCGTCGCGCCAATAGCCGGGCGTGATATTCGGCCCGCGCACGCGCGCTTCGAGCTTTTCCCCAACGGGTGCCAGCTTGACCTCGAGGCCGGGAGCGGGGAAACCGACCATTCCGGCGAAGGCGCCGTCGGTTCCGGTCGTGAACGCGAAAGGAGCGGTCTCGGTGGCGCCGAAGCCGGTCATGATGAGCAGCTCTTCGCCACACGCTTGCAGCGATACTTCGCGCAGCTCATCCCAGAATTTCTGCCCCAGACCCGCCGCCGCGTAAAAGAGCAGTTTCAGGTCGCGGAAGAACGTCTGGCGCAGCACCGCGTCGCTGCGCAGATGCGGCATCAGCATCTCGTAGAAGCGCGGGACTTCGAAGTGCGCGGTGCACGGGATCTCCCGCAGGTTGCGCACGGTCGCCGCGAACTGCGCCGGAGCCGGCTTCCCTTCATCGATATACAGCGTGCCGCCGTTGTAGAGCACGAGGCCGAAGTTGTGATTACCGCCCGCGGTGTGATTCCACGGCAGCCAGTCGCACAGCACCGGGGGCGCGTCGGCCAGGAACGTGAGGACCGTACGGATCATTTCCTGGTTCGAGCAGAGCATCCGCTGAGTATTGATGACGCCCTTCGGACGACCGGTCGAGCCCGACGTGAACAGCACCTTGGCGATCGTGTCCGGGCCGACGCGATCGCGCGCGGCCTCGACCTGACCGCTGACCCGCGCCGTCACCAGAGACTCGAACGTCGTCGACGGAAGGCCTTCGGGCGCCGATTTCGTCGTGACAAGCTCGACGCCCGCCGGCATCACGCTGCACAGGGCGCGCGTGAAGCGGGCACCGTCGGCGGCGAACACCAGCCCCGGCCGCATGCGCTCGAAGACCTGCGTCAGCGCGCTGAACTCCTGCGCCTGCAGCGAATACGCCGGCGCGATTGGCGCATAAGGAATGCCGACATACATCGCGGCGAGCGCGATGAGCGCGTGATCGACGCTGTTGCCCGACAGGATCAGGACCGGTCTGTCCACCGAGAGCCGGCGATCGATGAGTGCCTGGGCGACGCTGCGAACCTGCGCCAGCGCGTCAGCGTAGCTGACGCGCCGCCACCCGCCTTCGGCATTCCGCTCGGCAAGGAACGTGCGCTCGGGCGCTTCGAGCGCCCAGCGATCGAGGCAATCGGTAATGCGAACGGGATAGACGCCGAGCGTGGAACTCGACTGCAAATAGACGACGCCGTCATCGCCGCAGCGCGCCGTCGCATCGATCCCGCCCAGTCGTACTGGGCGGATGCGCGAGGTTTCGGTGGCCACGCGTCAGGACCTGACGGCTGCGGGCGCGGTATGAGCCGCGTCCCACTCGCGGAATGAGGACCCCTCTCGCGCCAGTCGAGCGAGCAGCGGTGCCGGCGCCCATCGCTGGCCGTGCTCGCGGTGGAAGGTCACAATCCGATCGTGAATCTTCTTCAACCCGACCCGATCGGCGTAGAACATCGGACCGCCGCGGTACGCGGGAAACCCGTAGCCGGTGACATACACGGTGTCGATGTCGGCGGCACGCAGCGCAACACCGTCTTCGAGGACGCGCGCGCCTTCGTTGATCAGCGCGTAGATCGTCCGCTCGATGATCTCTTCGCCCGTGAACGTGCGACGGGTGATGCCAGCCGCCGTTGTCGTCTCCTCAATCAGCGATAGCACCTCCGGATCAGGTATCGGCTTCCTGTCGTCGCCGTAGCGATACCAGCCGCCGCCCGTCTTCTGTCCGAAACGTCCCATTTCGCACAGCTTGTCGGCGACGAGCGGTTTGCGCGCACCAGGCTCGGAGAACTGATTCAGCTCCTGGCGGACGCGCCAGGCAACATCCACGCCAGCCATGTCGTCGACGGCGAAGATCCCCATCGCCATGCCGAAGTCGGTCAGCGCCCGATCCACCTGCTCCGGCGTCGCCCCGTCCTCGACCAGGAACTGCGCCTCGTACATGTAAGGGAACATCATCCGGTTGCCGATGAAGCCGGGCGCGTTGCGGGCGACGACGCCGACCTTGCCAAGGCGTTTGGCGATGGCCAGCGCCGCGGCGATGGTGTCAGCTGACGTGGCCGCGCCGCGGACGATTTCGAGCAGGCGCATCACATTCGCCGGGCTGAAGAAGTGCAGGCCGATGACCTTCGCCGGGCGACGCGTCACCGCCGCAATCTGATCGATGTCCAGCGTTGAGGTGTTGGTGGCGAGGATTGCGTCTGCTTTCGCTGCCTGGTCGAGCGTCTGGAAGATCTCCTTCTTGAGCGCCATGTTCTCGAACACGGCCTCAATGACCAGATCGACCATCCCGATGCCCCCCAGACCGACGTCGGTCTTGATGCGCGCGAGCCGTTCCTGCACGCCCTCTGGCGTGAAGCGTCCGCGCTTGATCGAGGTCTCGTAGTTCGACCGGATTCGAGCGAGACCGGCATTCAGCTGGTCGGCGCCGGTATCGCTCAGAATCACGTTCAGCCCGGCGTTCGCGCACGCCATTGCGATGCCGCCGCCCATCGTGCCCGCTCCGACGATCGCCACACTGTTGATCGGCGGAACAGAAGCCTCCTTCGAGATGCCGGGGACCTTCGACGCGGCGCGCTCGGCGAAAAATACGTGAATCAGCGCCTTGCACTGTTCCGACGCCGCGCAGTCCGCGAAGATGCCGCGCTCGCGCACACATCCTTCATCGAACGGGAGCGTGACAGCCGCTTCGATCGCGTCGATGACGGCACGCGGAGCTTCGAGATTGCGGCGTGTCTTCTTCGCCAGCTCCCGGCCGGCTGCGAGCAACGTCGGCAGCGCTTCCGGCTTGGGCAGTTTGTCCGTCCGTTCACGCGTTCGCGGATGTGCCGCCCCGGTTGCTGCCGCCTTGCGGGCGAACTGTACGGCAGCGGCGACGAGATCGCCCTCGACGATCTGGTCGATCAATCCGAGCTGCAGCGCCTCGGCGGCTCGGATCGGCTTGCCGGTGACGCACATCTCGATCGCTTTCTCGACGCCGACGAGCCGCGGCAGCCGCTGCGTGCCTTCGGCGCCGGGGATGATGCCGAGGTTCACTTCCGGTTGCCCCATTTGGGCATCTGAAACGGCCACCCGGTAGTGGCCGGCCATCGCCAGCTCGAGACCGCCGCCCAGGATCGTGCCGTGCAGCGCCATCACCACCGGCTTCGGTCCGTCCTCGAGCCTCCCGAGCTTGTCGTGCATGTCCGGAGCGCCCGGCCCGGTTCCCCATGCGAGCTCTTCCAGGCCTTTGATGTCGGCGCCGGCGACGAAGGTGCGGCCTGCTCCGGCAATGACGACGGCACGAACGGCAGGGTCACGTTGCGCCCGTGCGGCGGCGGCGTCGAGGCCATCGGCGACCTCCTGGCTCAGTGCGTTGACCGGAGGGTTATTGATGGTTATGACCGCGACATCGTCCTGGAGCGCGGTGGAAACGAGGTTATCCATAGAGGCAACCCGAATCATAGCCCGCGCCTTACAATTACTGTGTGCGACGGTCGCCCCGTTTCCTCTTCTTTGTCGCTCTTTTGTCGATTCTGCTGGTGGCGGCCGCTGTTTCGGCGCAGCGACGGGATGCCTTTGTCGCCTCGCGCGATCACGCGGCCATACGCTATTCGACGGCGGAGACGTCCGACCCGGCCAGCATGCTCAACCGACGGCTGCGCAGCGGCGAGGCGTCGCTGCGGTTCGATCCGGCACACGGTGGGTATCTGCGGTCGCTGCTCGACGCCCTCGGCGTTCCCGTGGCGTCACAGGCGCTCGTCTTCTCGCAGACGAGCTTCCAGGCGCCGCACATCAATTTCCTCAATCCCCGCGCGGTCTATTTCAACGACACGGTCGCCGTCGGCTGGGTTCGCGGCGGCGACATTCTGGAAATCGCCGCCCAGGATCCGAAACAGGGGGTTGTTTTTTATGCGCTCGACCAGCAGCAGGCCGCCGCGCCGGAGTTGAAGCGAAATAACGATTGCCTCGCCTGCCATCTGTCGTGGGAGACGCTGGGCGTTCCAGGCCTGACGGTAGAAAGCGTCCATCCGCTCCCGGATGAACTCTCGTACGTGAACGGCTACAACACCGTCCACGCCAGCCCGCTGGAGCAGCGGTGGGGCGGCTGGTTCGTCACCGGCAATCATGGCGGTGTCGCGCACATGGGCAATATCCCGGTGATGCCTCAGGACAAGGGCAAGTCGAAGCTGACCAACCCGACGCGCGCGCTGGCTTCGGTGGAGGGGCTGTTCGACCTGACGGGTTACCCGACGCCGTACAGCGACGTCGTGGCGCAGCTCGTGCTCGCGCATCAGGTGCGCATGACGAACATGATCACGCGCGCGGGCTGGGAAGCGCGCCTCGCGGCAGCGGAGCCGAGTCAGGACGCCAATCTGCGGGTGCGCGAGGCGGCGAGCGACCTGGTCGATTACCTGCTGTTCGTGGACGAAGCGCCGTTCGTCGGTGCGGTGCAGGGGTCGTCGGGTTTTGCCGAGTGGTTTGCGAAGCAGGGGCCGCGAGATCCGGAAGGCCGATCGCTGCGCGAATTCGATCTGCGAAAGCGGCTGTTCAAATACCCGTGCAGCTACATGATCTATACCGAGGCGTTTGACGCGCTGCCGGCGGCAGCCAGAGACGCCGTGTTCAGCCGGATGTGGGAAGTGCTCTCCGGGCGGGAGAAGCGTGCGCCGTACGCGGCCCGCCTGTCGGGCGCCGACCGCGCGGCGATCGTTCAGATCCTGCGCGCGACGAAGAAGGATCTGCCGTCCTACTTCCAGCCACTGCCGTCCTAGACACGATGCCCGTCCGTCGTCTGCTGATCGCCCTCGTGCTGCTCGGTCTACCCATAACCGTCTGGACCGAGACCGAGCCCGGACCCGCCTGGCTCGGTCATCTGCGGCCGGATGCCGAACGGCTGCTCAAAGCAGCTACCGCCGACGATTTTGCCTGGAAGCGACTCGCCGAGCTGACCGACACGTTTGGTCATCGGCTCACCGGATCGGACAACCTCGCGCGTGCAACTGCGTGGGCGGAGGCGATGATGAAGGCGGACGGTCTCGAGAACGTGCGAACCGAGCCGGTCCGCGTGCCGCATTGGGTGCGCGGCGTCGAAAGCGCTGAGATCGTCGACCCGCCGCGCCAGGCGATTCCGATCCTTGGCCTTGGCGGCACCGTCGCGACGCCGGCCGACGGGCTCGAGGCGGACGTTCTGCCGGTTGCCAGTTTCGACGAGCTGCGCACACGGCAATCAGAGGCTCGCGGCCGCATCGTTCTGTTCGACGTCGCCTACACCAATTACTCGGAAACGGTGCCGTATCGCACGAGCGGCGCGCGTACCGCCGCGCAGTACGGGGCGGTTGCGGTTCTGGTACGGTCGGTGGGGCCGACGGGCCTGCAGACGCCGCACACCGGCAGCGTCACCTATGCCGCCGAGCTGCCGAAGATACCGGCGGCTGCGATTACTGCGGAAGACGCCAACCGCATCGTTCGGCTCGCCCGCACCGGCCGCCGTGTGCGCGTGCGGCTGGTCACGTCGGGGCAGATGCACCCGGACGTCGAGTCGGCAAACGTAATCGGTGAAATCCGCGGTCGCGAGCGACCCGACGAAATCGTGCTCGTCGGCGGGCACCTCGATTCGTGGGACGTCGGCACCGGCGCCTCGGACGACGCCGCCGGCTGCATCGTCACATGGGAAGCTGCGCGGCTGATGAAGGTTCTTGGCATCCGGCCCCGCCGCACCGTGCGCGTCGTGCTGTGGACGAACGAAGAGCACGGTCTGCACGGAGCGTACGCGTATTCGCAGCGTTACCAGTCGCAGGCCGCGAAGCACGTGTTCGCCCTCGAAGCGGACTCCGGCGTCTTCGCGCCGGCCGGGCTGGGATTTTCCGGCAGTGATTTGGCCCGTCAGACAGTGACGAAAATCGGCACGCTCCTGGCGCCCTTGGGGCTTGGGGAAATCGGGCAGGGAGGCGGCGGTCCTGACATCGGTCCAATCGCGCTCGCCGGCAACGTACCGACGATGGCATATCTCGGCGATCCGGAGCGGCTGTTTGTGATTCACCACACGGCAGCGGACACGATCGAGCGCATCACGCCGGCGGAAGTATCCAAAGCCGCCGCGGCGATTGCCGTCATCACTTACGCCATCGCCGAAATGCCAGAACGACTGCCACGATAACGTCGAACGATTCGAACGATCCGAACGATTCGAACGCCTCGAACGTTCAGCGTATTTCCGACAGCGAGACGTTCAGGATCCGCGACTGGCGTGGCGCGTGCTGCCACTGGACGAGGATCGGACTCTGGTAGGTGCCCTCGACGATGCTCGGAGTGCCCTGCTGACAGTCGGAAACCAGCAGGCTGACGGAGCGGCGCATACGGAAGAAGCGCGCGGCAGGAACTGCCAGCGTCCGCGCCATTACCTTCTCGACAATCGATCCGCGCAGACCCAGGCTGTCGAGGCTCTGATTGAGGACGCGTACGAGATCGTATTTGGCGTAGCCAAGGGTTTTGGCTGGCACCGCGCGCGGGTTGGCCATGGCGTGGCGATACTTTTCGGCGACGAAGCGCAGCGGGTTCCGCAGCACATCGGCGAGGTCGTACTGCATCAGCAGCGTTTCGTACTCGTTGACCGTCAACGCTGAGTGCCGCTCCGACGGGTCGAGCGACACGCGGAGGCGTCCTTTCGCGACCGACGCCTGCCTCACGAAATCCGCGAGCTGGTCGTAAATGCCAAGCCGTGGATCCTTCAGGTTGATCGAGTCGATCGGATGCGCCGACACCGGCACGTCAATGCGCGTCGCCCGTACCATCCGCTCCCGGCTGAATCCGATGACGCGGGTCTGGCGGCGCCGTGGCCGGCCGTCATACACACCGTCGAGATCGACGAAATAGACCGTTTCGCCTGCCCGGTTCGGATGAGTGACGCACGTCCGCAAACCGCTGGCGATATATGCCAGGTGCGAATCGGCGTTGCGCGGTTCGACGGCGCGCTGGCTGGCGTCGAGGTCGGTGCGCCGCTCCAGGCGATCGTGCTCGTAGCCGGCGCCTTCCGGAAACAGCGTACGGAACGCGTCGACGTAGGTCGGGATGTGCTGCGCACTCAGTCGCGCGGCGAGACCACGATCGAGGAAACCGGCGGTGGTATGAAACGACCAGTAGAGACAGCGGGGGTACGCCTCAAGTGCCTCGTGTTCGGCAGCAAAACGCGACCTGAGGTCGACGACGTCGAAGCGAGCTCTGGGTGCCAGCTCGAGCGTGACGTCGAGCGGTTTGACGCTGTGCATCAATGACTTGGTGGCAGGTGACCCAGCCGGCCCGCGGCCACCAGGCTACAAGGGTAACACACGAAACCGCCGGCTCCGGCTGAACGGGAACGTTCTTGCATGCATTGGCGCAGTGGGCTGGCGTGAGTTCTTCTGGTACCTGGTTCTCGCGATCGCGGGAACCGCGATTACGATTTCGGCGGTCTATCTGGCGTGGCACCTGCGTGGCCAGTGGAAGATCCGTCGCGCCGGACCCCGCCGCCTGGTTGCCATCCGTCATCGCATCTGGCGAGAGCCGTCGGTCGCAGACGCCGCCGATCTGCGATTTGGTCCTGGCGGGCGCGACGGAGTTCCCGTCCCGCCGTTCCGATTTGTCGAAGAGCATTTCTCGGGCTCGCAGCCATGCGTCGGCGTGCGCGATGCGCGCGATCGGCTGTGGCGGGTGAAGTGGGGCCACGAGGCGAGGCCAGAGGCATTTGCCGTGCGTGTCGCCGCGGCGTGCGGCTACTTCGCCGAAGTGACTCACTACCTGTCGTCCGGCAGGATCGCCGGTATCCAGAACCTCGCGCGCGCCCGGCAGTGCATCGCCGACGACGGCCGCTTCGAGGATGCGCGCTTCGAGCTCGAAGATCGCAGCGTCCGCATGCTGTTCGACGAACACAGCTGGGCCTGGAACGACAACCCGTTCGTCGGCACACGCCAGCTGGCGGGCCTCAAAATCCTCAACATGCTGATCTCCAACTGGGACACGAAGGATCGGCGCGACGTCGCCCGCGGGTCGAATACGGCGATTTTCGAGGTACGGTCGCGGTGGGGGCGTGAGGCACGCTACCTGATCACCGACTGGGGCGGCGCAATGGGCCGCTGGGGCTCGAACATCGTGTCGCGCGGGCGCTGGGATCCGGCAGGATTTGCGGCGCAGACGCCGGACTTCGTGACCGACGTTCGCGACGGGTTTGTGAACTTCGGCTATCAGGGACAACGCACGTCGGAAATCGCGCGCGACGTGACGGTCGAGCACGCCGCCTGGTTCTACCGGTACGCGCGGCGGTTGACGGAGCCGGCGCTTCGCCAGGCGTTGCTCGCATGCGGCGCGACCGATGACGAGGCGGACGTGTTTGCGCGTTCGATCGTCGACCGGATCCAGCAGCTCGGCGAGGCGTGCGGCGTCACGTCGCCCGAGCGTGTGGCGAAGGCAGGATGACGGATCGCTTCGCCGCGTACTGCCGCCGGAAAGAGCAGGCGGCGATGGCAGCGGTCATTCCAGGCTATACGACGGGCGAGGATGTGCGGCCCGCCGACATGGTCGCGATCGGCAGCGCCTGGTCGTGCCCGCTGTTCGACGGGGAGTTCTACCGCAGTGCCGCGCCGCATGTCGTCGACACTCCGATTACGGGCCTGGTGTTCGTGCAGTCGCGTGACGGCAACACCGTGACAACCGACCCGTCGACGTTGGGTGGCGGGGCGACCGACTTGCATCTCGTCTACGAAGGTCTGTCGCGTGTGGATGCCGACGGCGTACTCGCCGGGTCAGCGACGGCGCGAGCCACAGACATTGTGTTTTCGGTCTGGCACCCGGAGCTGGTCTCCCTGCGGCTTGCTCGTGGGCGGTCGCGGCATCCTGCGCAGGTGCTCATCACTGACCGCGGCGACCTGCGTTTCGACGAGGGGCTGATGTTCCAGGAGCCGGATCTGCGCGTGTTCGTCATCACTCGCAGCAGTGTCGCCCACGGCATGCGCAAACGATTGCAGCAGAAACCGTGGATTGAGGTCATCGACGCCGGCGAGCCGCTCTCGTTGACGCGCGGCTTGCGCGACCTCCGGCGTCAGGGCATCGGCGTGCTGTCCTGCGTCGGCGGCCGCAGGACGGCAACGGGGCTCATTGCCGATTGCCTCGTCAGCGACATCTATTTAACGACATCGGCCATCGACGGCGGTGAGCCGGGCACGCCGTTCTACGACGGTCCGCCTGTGTCGTTGAAGCGCATCGTGCTGAAAGACGGTCGAGGGCCGGAGCGGGGGGTGAGGTTCGAGCATCTGGTGATGAACTTCCAACCGCCAACGGCCAACTCCCAAGGAAAATGGTGAGCGAAAAAGCCACGTTCAAACTAAGCTTGGTAATCGGACATTGGAAGTTGGAAAGTCACGAAGGAGGCGGCGTTCATGCGCGGTAACGACCAGGTTATTGCCAAGCTCAACGAGGCGCTCAAAGAGGAGCTGACGGCGATCAATCAGTACTTTCTGCACGCGGAGATGTGTCACAACTGGGGTTACCACAAGCTCGGCGACTACATCAGAAAACAGTCGATCGACGAGATGAAGCACGCCGAGGAACTGATCGAGCGGCTCCTGTTCCTCGACGCGACGCCGAAGATGGAATACATGGAACTGAGCGTCGGCAGCAACGTGAAGCAGCAGCTCGAAGCCGACCTGAAGCTCGAGCTGAACGCCGTCCGCATGTACAACGACGCCATCCGCGCGTCACGCGACGCCGGCGACGACGCGTCGCGCGACCTGTTTTCGAAGCTGCTCCGCGACGAGGAAGACCACGTGGATTGGCTCGAGGCGCAGATGGGACAAATCAAGGAAATGGGCTACGAGATCTATCTCTCGAAGCAGACGGACGGTCCCAAGGACTAATCGCCGGCGTGCGGCGCTTCCAGCGGTTGTTACACTGACAAGGAGAGGTTGCCTGGGTGGCCTGGGTGAACTGGGTTGCCTGGGTAGGCTCGGTTGTCTGGGGTAGCAGGTTCGATGTTGCTGACATCCGCGACGTTCGTGCTCATGATGGCGCTGGCGGCCGGTGTTGCGTTGCCGAAAGCTGCGGCTGCCACCGGCAGGCCCTCACTCAAAGTGGTCGCGCTCGGCGACAGCCTCACGTCCGGCCACCGCCTTCCCAAAGACGACGCCTATCCAGCGCTGCTCGAAAAGAAACTGAAGGAGCAGGGATTCGACGCGACCGTGGTAAACCGCGGCATCAGCGGCGACACCAGCGGCGGTGGCGTGCGCCGCCTCGAGGCTGCACTTGCCGAGCGGCCGGACGTCCTCATCGTCGCCTTCGGTGCCAACGACGGGCTGCGCGGGATCCCCGTAGCGCAGGTGCGCGCGAACCTGTCGAAGATCATCGCCACGGCGCAGGCACGCGGCATCAAGGTATTGCTGGTCGGCATGGAAGCGCTGCCGCTCTACGGCTGGCAGTACACACTCGACTTCCACACGATGTTCCCGGAACTTGCCGCGAAATATCGGGTGCCGCTCGTGCCGTTCATTCTCAACGGTGTGTTCGGCAATCGAGAGTTGATGTCACCCGACGGCGTGCACCCGAACGCGGGTGGTGCGAAGGTGGTGGCGGAGAACATCTGGACGGAGCTGGCGCCACTGGCGAAGTCGTTGCTGGTCGCCACTGAATAGTTTCTGAAAGATTTCAACCTCGAGCTGGCCGGCCTGCTGCTCGACATGGCCGCCCTGGCCGGCGATTCCCAGCGCGCCTGGGGCTACAAGCGCGCCGCGAAAGCGGTGCTCCGCATTGACGAGTCGATCACCCCGCTCCTCGAATCCAATACCTTTCGGGCCGTACCCGGTATCGGGCCGACGACCGACCGGATTGCTCGCGAGCTGATTCACGACGGCCACTCGGCGTTCGTCGCGCGCGCCGTTGCCGAAGCTGGGAAGGAGGAGGCCGTCGCTGCCCTGCGGGCGTTGCGGCAGCACTTCCTCAGCCGTGCCGCTGTGAAGGAGCTGCTCGGCCGCCGCGGCGTTCCGTCGCGCGCGCGATACCGCGGAGACTTCCAGATGCACTCGGTGTGGAGCGACGGCGCGGAAACGCTCGAATCGATCGTCGAAGCGTGCCTGGCGCGTGACCACCGGTGCGCGGGCATTACCGATCACTCCTACGGCCTGCCAATCGCCGGCGGCATGACGATGGCGCAGGTCGCGCAGCAGCATGCGGAAATCGACGCGCTGAACCGGAAGTACGCGGGGCGGTTCCGGCTGTTCAAGGGAATCGAAGCAAACATTCGTCAGGACGGCACGGTAGACATGGAGCCGGACGAACTGCGTCAATTCGAGTTCGTCGTCGCATCGCCGCATTCGTTACTGCGGAAGACGGTCGATCAGACGCCACGGATGGCCGGCGCGGTGTCGCAGCCCGGCGTTGCGATCCTCGGCCACCCGCAGGGGCGGCGGTTCAACGTGCGTCCTGGCGTCAGCGCGGACTGGGATGACGTGTTTGCGGTGGCATCCGCGCGTCAGGTGGCCATCGAGATCGACGGCTCGTGGGATCGGCAGGATGTGCACTACGAGCTGGCAGCGCGTGCGCTCGCAGCCGGCTGCATTTTCGCGCTGGACAGCGACGCGCACTCCCATCCGGAGCTCGACTTCATCGAGATCTCGATCGCGCACGCCAGGCTCGCCGGCATCCCGGAGAGCCGAATCGTCAATTACTGGGCGGAGAAGAAGTTCCTCGACTGGGCGCGAGGTGCCTGGGATCGGTGATGCGCCGGGTCCGCTCGCATGAACTCAACGGCTCGCGGAACCCGGCCCACCGGTAGGGCGGGTTCCGCCGCTCGCGGCAGCCACAGCGGCGGCCCACAGGTAGGGCGGGTTCCGCCGCTCGCGGCAGCCACAGCGGCGGCCCACAGGTAGGGCGGGTTCCGCCGCTCGCGGCAGCCACAGCGGCGGCCCACAAGTAGGGCGGGTTCCGCCGCTCGCGGCAGCCACAGCGGCGGACCCGCCGGATTACGCCCGCAGCTCCGTTTCGAGCTGCTTCAACTTCTGTCGCTCACCCATGGCGATCAGCAGATCGCCGGCCTCGAGGAGGACGTCCGCCTGCGGGTTGAACTGCATCGTGCCGTTCTGCCGGCGGACGGCGAGCACGATCACGCCGTAGGTCCGGCCGAGGCGCGCCTGCTCGAGCGTCTTCGATGAGAGGGGACTGCCGGCCGCGATCGGCAGCTGCTCGATCTCCAGATCCAGTTCACTGCGGCCGAAGGCCGACGCCACGTCGAGGAAGTTGACGACGTGCGGGCGGAGCAGCGACTGCGCCAGGCGATGGCCGATGTAGGTATACGGGGTCAGCACGGTGGTCGCGCCGGCCCGCTGCAGTTTTTCTTCGGCTTGATCGTCGCTGGCCCTGACGGCGATGTGCAGTGAGGGGTTGAGCACCTTGGCCGAGAGTGTCACGTAGACGTTTTCCGCGTCGCTGGCAATGGCGGAGACGAGGCCGGCCGCGGTATCGATGCGCGCCTGTCGGAGCGTCTCGTCCTTCGAGGCGTCCGCCGTCATCGTGATGACGCCGCGCCCGTCGCCCCACTTGACCCGTTCGGCATCGTTGTCGATCAGCACCACCTGCGCACCGCCGCGGAGCAGCTCGAGGACGACGCTGCGACCGACGCGGCCGGCGCCGCAGACGATGTAGTGCCCGGTGATGTGTTGAAGCATACGGTTTCTCCGTCGGCGGCCGAAGTAGTCCGCGAGCTCGAGGCGCAACAGGGTTTCACCGAGGACTGCAAACGAGACGAATACCGTTGCCACCCCGACGAGCATCAGGAACGAGGCAAACAGCCGGCCGTGGAACGACAACGGATGGATCTCGCCGTAGCCAACGGTCGTCAGGGTCATGAGCGCCATGTAGAAGGCGTCGAAGAGCGGCCACCCCTCGACGATCCGAAAGCCGATCGTCCCGATCACGGTCGCCGTCATCAGCACCCCGCCAATGGCCAGGAATCGCCAGCGGAGGATGGCCGTTGTGCGATCGAGGTCGCTGCGCACTCCGCTAATCGCTGTCGGGATCGGCCTTGTCCCGCACTTTCAGTTCTTTCTGATGTTCGGCGTTGCGATACGCGAGACTCGCGGCGGGCATTTGAAACGCGGTGCGTAGCTTCTTCGCCAGTTCGGAGTCGTGTTGCGAAACGTGCTCGGCGAGCGCCGAGAACTTCTGCTCGATGCGCAGAAATCGCGCTTCGTACCGCTCGAATTCCTTCTTCTGCTTCATATCGCGGCGCAGCAGCCCGATCTTCTCGGTGAAGTCGGTCAACAGGCGTGCGAACTCGGGATCCATCGGCTGATTCTATCGCTCGTTTTGTGGTCCGCCTTCGCTGGCCCGCCCGGGCGGAACGAGCGTGACCAGCGCAACGCCTGGCTGGACGAGCTCGCCGGGACGGCAATTCACGGCGTCAACTACGCCGTCGCGCGGTGCTGTCACCGCCATCTCCATCTTCATCGCTTCCAGCGTGACGAGGACGTCGCCGGCCTTGACCGCCTGGCCGGGCGAGACGTTGATGGACGTCACGGTCGCCGGCATCGGAGCCGCGAGCGCTGCGTCATCGTGCGGGCGGCGGCGGCTGACGGCGCCGCCCGCCGGACCGATGACAACGACCTGACCGTGAATGAAGACCCAGGTCTGGTCATGCTGGCGAGCGGCATAGGCCAGCGTGCGTGCGGTGTCGGTGACCACCTCGTAGCGGCCGTTGCCGAGCGGCGTGACCGTCACAGCCGCGTCTCGCGCAGCGTCGTCCAGGGATCGGGCTGCGGTGACGCCGCGGACACCCCGGGACGTCCGGACGCGGCCGCGGCAACGGCGAGCGCCTCCGGCGAAGGTTCGCTCCGCACCAATCGCGTGTGCAACGCATCGCGTTCCGCGTCGAGGAAGCCGGTGTCGATATCGCCGGCGGCGAATCGCGGATGCTGGAGGATTTCGCGCAGCAGCGCAACGTTCGTACGGATGCCAAGGATCGGAAAGCCGTGAAGTGCCGCGAGCGCGCGCCGGCGCGCGGCGTCCCGCGATTCAGCGGAGGCGATCAGCTTTGCCAGCAGCGGGTCGTAATGCACGCTGACCTCGCCGCCCTCGACGAAGCCGGAATCGATCCGTACACCGGGCATTGCCGGCTCCCGGTAGAGGAGCAATGGTCCCGCCTGCGGCAGATAACCAGCGGCGGGATCTTCGGCGTAGACACGGAGCTCGATCGCGTGCCCGCGCTGTGTGAGCTGCTCCTGTGCCCACGGCAGCGGCTCGCCGGCGGCGACGCGAATCTGCGCGGCGACGAGGTCGATGCCTGCCACCTGTTCGGTGATCGGATGTTCCACCTGCAGGCGCGTGTTCATCTCGAGGAAGTAGAACGAGGCGCTGTCGCCGCTCCCCGCGAGCAGGAACTCGATCGTGCCCGCGTTCACGTAGCCGGCGGCGCGCGCGACGGCCACGGCGGCGGCGCCCATCCTGTGCCGAAGCGCCGGTGTCACGGCCGGCGACGGCGTCTCCTCGATGACTTTCTGATGACGCCGCTGGATGGAGCATTCGCGCTCGAAGACGTGAACGATATGGCCGTGTGCGTCGGCGAGAATCTGAAACTCGACGTGGCGCGGGCTGTCGATCAGACGTTCGACGTAGAGCGTGCCGTCGCCGAACGCGGCCTGCGCTTCGCGCCGCGCCTGCGGAATCGCGTGCGCCAGCTCTGACTCGGTGCGCACGGCCTTCATGCCGATTCCGCCGCCACCCTCCGACGGCTTGAGCAGGACGGGAAAGCCGACCCGGCGCGCCGCCTCGGCGATGGCGACGTCGCTCTGCTCCCTTGGCGTTTCGCCCGGAACGACCGGCGCGCCCGCCTTCCGCGCCAGCTCTCGCGCGGCAACCTTGGATCCCATGGTGGCAATCACGCGTGCCGGCGGTCCGATGAACGTCCGGCCGTGTGCCGCGCACGCGCCGGCAAAGTCGTGGTTCTCGGAGAGGAACCCGTAGCCCGGATGGATGGCGTCCGCTCCCGCCGACTGCGCCGCGGCAATGACCGCGTCGATCGACAGGTAGCTCTCGGCCGCTGGTGGCGGTCCAATACGGATCGCGTAGTCGGCGAGCGCGACATGGAGGGCGCGTGCGTCGGCATCCGAATAGACGGCGACCGCCTCGATCCCCAGCTCACGACACGCGCGGATGACGCGGACCGCAATCTCGCCGCGGTTGGCGATCAAGATTCGCTTGAAGAGCGACACAGGCAGACGAGTGTACTCATGAAGTCGCCGGTTGCTTCTTGCAACTTACCGGAGGTTGCGGTGGGATGCCGAGATAACGGCTGAACATGAGGAACGGAGCAACGGAGAACGAACGGAGCGCATCGGCGTACGGTGCGACGTTTCAACCGGTTCGACGCGCCGGTCAGGGCGCTTCGCGCCCGTATCGACCGAGTGAAGGGTCGATCACAAGCCACGCAATCTACGCCATCGTGGCTTGTGATCGGCCTTCACTCGATCGATGAAAGCCGGCCGCAGGCCGGCTTCACCGTCGCGCCGAACGGCTCCCGTTCGCCTCCGTTCCTCCGTTTCTCCTGTGAAACCGTTTCCTCCGGAATCTCCGTTGCCGCGCGCCGCAGCCTTTCTTCGTGAGCTTCGACCTCTTCGTGAGCTTCGTGGTTACATGCGGAACACGCCGAACTTCGGCGGCGGCATCGGCGCGTTGAATGCCGCCGAAATTCCGAGCGCCAATGCCTCGCGCGTGCGCGCCGGATCGAGAATGCCGTCGTCCCAGATGCGCGCGGTGGAGTAGTAGGGCGATCCTTCGTGCTCGTACTTGTCGAGGATCGGCCTGCGAATGTCCTCTTCTTCCTGTGCGCTCAGTTCTTTTCCCTCTCGCAACAGCTGTTCGCGTTTGACCGTCGCCAGCACCGACGCCGCCTGTTCGCCGCCCATGACGGAGATTCGCGCATTCGGCCACATCCACAGCAGCCGCGGCTCGTAGGCGCGTCCGCACATGCCGTAGTTGCCGGCGCCGAACGATCCACCGATCACCACGGTGAACTTCGGCACTACCGAGTTGGCGACGGCGTGGACCATCTTGGCGCCGTCCTTGGCAATGCCGCCGCGCTCGTACTGCCGTCCGACCATGAAGCCGGTGATGTTCTGCAGGAAGACCAGCGGAATGCCGCGCAGATTGCACAGCTCGATGAAGTGCGTCGCTTTCAGCGCCGACTCGGAAAACAGCACGCCGTTGTTGGCGATGATGCCGACCAGAAAACCGTGCAGCCGCGCGAACCCGGTGACCAGCGTCGGTGCATACCGCAGCTTGAATTCGTCGAATCGCGAACCGTCAACGATGCGCGCGATGACTTCCCGCACGTCGTATGGCTTGCGGACGTCGGCGCTGACGATGCCGTAGATCTCGGAGGGGTCGTAAGCAGGATCCTCCGGCGAAGTGACGTCAGACGGCATTGTCTTCGTCCCGTTCAAGGTCGAGACGATCGTCCGCGTCAGCCGCAGCGCATGATCGTCGTCTTCTGCGAAATAGTCCGCCACGCCCGAAAGCCGCGTGTGAACGTCCGCCCCGCCAAGTTCCTCGGCAGTGACTTCCTCGCCGGTCGCCGCCTTCACGAGCGGCGGACCGCCAAGGAAAATCGTCCCCGTCCCCTTGACGATGATCGTTTCGTCGGACATCGCCGGCACATACGCGCCGCCCGCTGTGCACGAACCCATCACCACCGCGATCTGCGGGATGCCTTCCGCCGACATCCGTGCCTGGTTGAAGAAGATGCGGCCGAAGTGGTCGCGGTCGGGAAACACATCGGCCTGCAGCGGCAGGAACGCCCCGCCGGAATCGACCAGATAGACACACGGCAGCCGGTTGTCTATCGCCACCTGCTGCGCCCGCAGGTGTTTCTTGACCGTGATCGGGTAGTACGTCCCGCCCTTGACCGTGGCGTCGTTGCCGACGATGAGGACCTCCCGCCCCGAGACCCGGCCGATGCCGGTGACAAGGCCCGCGCACGGCGCTTCGCCGTCGTACATGTCCGTGGCGGCCAGGGCCGAGAGCTCGAGGAAAGGCGAACCCGGATCGAGGAGGCGCTCGATTCGCTCGCGGACCGGGAGCTTTCCCTGACTGCGATGCCGCTGGAGGTACCGTTCACCGCCCCCTTCACGTGCCCGTTCGGTGCGCTGCTTGAGCTCGGCGACGAGCTGGAGCATTCGATCGCGATTACGTTGAAAGTCTTGAGAATCGGGACGAACGTGTGTGTCGAGGCGGTCCATTCGGGCCCGCCGATTATAGGGCTCCACGTCTCCAGCGCCTGAAGGCGGAATCCCGCCTGAGAAGTCGTGGCTTCCACCTGGATGGAAGGAACCGCAGTATCAAAAACTTACACTCTGTCTGTTTCCAGTTCGATAGCTCCCCTCATGTATTGATTGCGGACGGGTGTGGTAGGCTACCGAGCTGTACGACTGATGGCTTCTGCTGCTCCGAGCACAACCAAACGCCGCCGCCGCGTGCTCGCCGTGGACGACGAACCGGCGATGACCGAGTGGCTGAAGATGGTGATCGAGGCGGAGGGCTACGAGGTCCGGACGGCGCTCATCGGGACGCGTGGCGAGGAAATCTTCAAGCAGTGGCGTCCGGACGTGGTCGTGACCGACCTCATGCTTCCCGACCTGGACGGTATCCAGCTGCTTCGCCGTCTCAAGGAGATCGACCCCGCTCCGGAAGTTATCGTCATCAGCGGCCAGGGAACCATTACGCGCGCCGTCGAGGCGGGGCAGGCGGGAGCCTTCTATTTCCTGGAGAAGCCGGTCAGCCAGGACGGGCTGCTGGACATGCTCCGCAAGGCGATCGACCGGACGCAGGAGCGCGCCGAGCACCAGCAGCTGAAGGAACAGATCCGCGGCCAGTACAGCTTTGCCAACATCGTCGGTCAGAGCAAGAAGATGAAGGATCTCTTCGAGCTGATCGAGAGCGTGGCCGCCAGCGACGCGAACATTCTGATCCAGGGTGAGAACGGCACCGGCAAGGAGTTGATCGCGAACGCGATTCACTACAACTCGAATCGCGTGAAAGGACCGTTCATCAAGATCAACTGCGCCGCGATCCCGAAAGAGCTGATCGAGAGCGAGCTCTTCGGCTACAAGAAGGGCGCCTTCACAGGCGCCAACACCGACAAGGTCGGTCTGTTCGAGATGGCCGAGGGCGGCTCGCTGCTGCTCGACGAGATCGGCGAGATGCCGCCCTACCTGCAGACCAAGCTGCTGCGGGTGCTGCAGGAGCGCGAGTATCGGCCGATTGGCAGCGATCGGCTGGTGCACGTGGATTTCCGGCTGATCTGTGCCACGAACATCGATCTCGACGTCGCCCTGCGGGAAGGAAAGCTGCGCGAGGACCTCTACTTCCGCATCAACACAATCACGCTGCGGGTGCCGCCGTTGCGCGAGCGCAGCGAAGACATTCCGCTGCTCTGCAACCACTTCCTGTCGAAGTTCAACCAGCGGTATCAGAAGAATGTCCGCTCGATCTCGCCGGCCGCGTATCACCTGCTGATTCGCAATCGGTGGCCGGGCAACGTGCGTGAACTGGAGAACGCGATCGAGCGCTCAGTGTTGGTAAGTAAGACAGGTGAGATCCTTCCGAACGATCTTCCTGAACAGATCCGGGAAGAGGGTAGTCCAGCCCAGGAGTTCACGATCCCGCCGCATCGCACGCTGGCCGAGATCGAGAAGATGGCCATCCTGCAGACGCTCCAGCGGACGAACTGGAACAAGCAGGAAGCGGCGCAGATTCTCGGGTTGTATCGGCCCACGCTCTACAGCAAGATGAAGAAACACGAGATCGTGGATCAGCGAGCACAACAACGCGCTGCCATCGCTCAGCAGCAACCCTGACGTTCTCCCTTCCGTATACCTAGACCAGCGCCGTGACGGCTCGCTCTTCCCGCCGGCGTATGGCATCCGTTTTGGAACAGACACGGCTGTACAGGGAGGGCGTGTGAACGACCGAATGGCAGTGACAGCTGGAGCGATGATCGGCGCTGTGATCGGAGCGGCCGCCAGCTATCTCTTCTTTACCGAGCGCGGGCGTGGACTGCGGGATCGGTTCGAGCCCGCAATCGCTGATCTGCAGCGCGAGTTCGGGCGCTTCCAGGGAACGATCGAGCAGGTAGGACGGATGGCGAACGAAGGCGCGCGGGTTTTCCAGGAATTCACAGCGGCGCGGTCACAGTCGCCGTTTTCAGGCAGTGGGACGTCGCATTGAGAGGGGAGGATCAGAACATGGCGGACTTCGATCGATATGAAAACGAAGGCGGCGGTGGCGGCTTCGTAATGGGGCTGATTACCGGGACCGTGCTTGGCGCGGGTCTCGGCATGCTGCTCGCGCCGAAGGCGGGTAGCGAGCTGCGCGGCACGCTCGGCGAGCAGGCGCGCAACCTGGGCAACAAGGCATCGGAGCAGTACCGTCGCGCGAGCGACTCCGCGACCGGCTGGGCGGAGAAGGGGCGCGAGTTCGTCAACCAGGCGCGTGAAGCCGTGTCGCGCGGCGCCGAAGAGGCGCGCGGCTACGCTGGCACCACGAGCGGCAGCAACTACAGCGGCACGACCAGCGGCAGTTCGTGGGGCGGCAACACCGGCAGCACGACGAGCGGCAGCCCCAGCTCGTTTGGCGGTGACCGCGGCACCTCCGGGCCCTCCGGCAGCGGCAACTTCGGGCAGTCGTAGACTGCCAACTCCAACTTCCAACTCCCAACGGCCGTTGGAAGTTGGGCGTTGGAGGTTGTTTGTAATAATCCCTAGGCGTGACGCCGCAGCGCATCCTACGGCGCCTGCGGGCGGAGCTTCGCCTGACAGGCGTGGCCGCCTGGCGCGGCGTAGTCGAGCTCGTCAACAGCAACGACGTAACTCACGCGGCCTCTATCGCCTATTACGCACTCCTCTCGTTTTTCCCGTTCCTGCTCCTGGTCTTCTCGCTGCTCGGTTCCGTCACGCACAACGATGACGACCGTATCGCGGTGCTGACCTTCGTCTTCCGCTATTTCCCGACGAAGCTCGATTTCGTCAACAACCAGCTCGCCGCCATGCAGCAGACGCGCGTGCAGCTCGGCGTCGCCGGCGGCCTCGCGCTCATCTGGGCGTCGCTGGGCGTGTTCGGGGCAATCACGAGCGGGGTCAACGAAGCGTGGGGCGTCGAGCGGCAGCGCAGTTTCTGGAAGCACCGGCTCGTGTCGTTCCTGATGCTGGTCGCTGCCGGCGGCGTGATGATCGTGGCCTTGCTGCTGGTGAGCGCTGTCGAGGTCGCGCAGGCATCCGCATTCGGGATCTTCCTGGCGCGCTTTCACTGGCTGGCGGTCTTGCAGACGCTGACCTTCGACTACCTGGCGACGGTTCTCCTCATCCTCGCCGTCGGCCTCGTGTTTTATTTCATTCCCAATGCAAAGACCCGCTTCCGCGACGTGTGGGTCGGTGCGGCGCTGACCGGCGTGCTATGGCGCGTCGCCTTTGACGGGTTCGCCTGGTACATTGCCCGCAACAAGAGCATGACGATGATCCACGGCTCGATTGCCGCCGTCGTCGTCTTCCTGTTGTGGGTGTACGTGTCGTCGATCATCCTCATGTACGGCGTCGAGTTCACAGCGGCGCACGCACGGCTTCGTCGTCGTCGGCCGGACGACATGCCCGCGGCGCCGACGCCACGCGTGTGAACTGCTTTGCTTCGTGTTCTTGAAGCCTTGAGACCGGGAGTGAGCATCCTGGCCCTCGTGGTCGCGACGCCCGTCGCGGCGATCACGCTCATCTCGGTCCAGGACGAGATCGCGATCGGGCGCGAGGCCGCCAGGAACGTTCGCAAAGAGGTCCCCGCGCTCTCCGACGCGACGACGACAGCATATGTGCGCAGCCTCGGCAGCCGCCTCGCGAAAGCGGCCCCCGGGCCGAAGTATCCCTATTCGTTTTCCGTCGCCGACTACCGGGAGATCAACGCCTTCGCCCTGCCCGGCGGGCCGGTCTGGATCAACCGCGGCGTACTGCACATCGCCAGGAACGAATCGCAGGTCGCCGGCGTGCTCGCCCACGAGATCGCGCACATTGCGCAGCGCCACGCGGCGGCGCAGATAACGAAGGCGATGATTGCCAACTTCGGTCTCGGAGTCCTCGGTGCCCTGCTTGGCAACAGTGGCGGCGCCGGCGCGGCCCGCGCGGCCGCCGGTCTCGGGACGAACCTCTGGTTTCTCAAGTTCAGTCGCGACGATGAGGCGGAGGCCGATCGGGTAGGGCTGCGAATTCTTAATCGGGCCGGCTGGGATGGGCGGGGGATGTTGGAGCTGTTTGAAGTGCTCCAGCGCGAGCAAGGCAGGAACCCCGCTGCCGTGGAAGTGTTCCTGTCGAGTCATCCCGCGCCGCGGGATCGCCTCGCTGCGCTGCGGTCGGAAGCCTCCCGCGCGCGCGGCGGCGTCCGCGATACGCCGAGGTTTCACACCGTCAAGGCGCGGCTGTTGGAGTAAGGGTTGGTAGTTGGAAGTTGGGAGTTGTCATAATCCAGGTCTGTGCCTAATCGCCTCGCGTCTGAAGCCAGTCCGTATCTGCTTCAGCACAAAGACAATCCTGTTGACTGGTATGCGTGGGGCAACGATGCGTTTGCTCGCGCGCGCCAGGAGGACAAACCGATTTTTCTCTCCATCGGTTATTCGACCTGCCACTGGTGCCACGTCATGGAGCACGAGAGCTTCGAAAGCGCGGGCATCGCGGAGTTGCTGAACGAGCACTTCGTCTCGATAAAGGTCGATCGCGAAGAGCGTCCGGACGTGGATCGTGTCTACATGACGTTCGTGCAGGCGACGACCGGTTCAGGCGGGTGGCCAATGAGCGTCTGGCTGACACCGTCGCTGCAGCCGTTCTACGGCGGAACTTACTTTCCGCCAGCGGCGCGGTGGGGCAAGCCGGGTTTCGCGGAGGTGCTGGCGGAGATCGCCCGCGTCTGGCGGGAGGAGCGTGACAAGGTCGTCTCTTCCGCCGAGCAGATCGTCGAACGGTTGCGGACGCTCGGCGTGCAGCGCGGCGGCGGCGAGCAGGTTCCGCCGCCGGCAGTTCTGGATCGCGCGACGGCCGAGCTCGCCGGCGGGTTCGACGCCCGGCGCGGCGGCTTCGGCGGCGCTCCCAAGTTTCCTCGCCCGAGCGAGCTGCTGTTTCTTCTGCGCGAGCATGCGCGAACCGGGTCCGGCGAGCCGCGCGACATGGCGCTGGTCACGCTGCGCGCAATGGCGCTTGGCGGCATGCGCGACCACATCGGCGGCGGCTTCCATCGCTATTCGGTGGACGCCGACTGGCGCGTGCCGCACTTCGAAAAGATGCTGTACGACCAGGCACAGTTGACGCTTGCCTACGCCGAAGCCGCCCAGGTTACCGGCGATCGATTCTTTGCGGATGTCGCCATCGACACGCTCAACTACGTACGCCGCGACCTGACCGACAGGGAAGGCGGGTTCTACTCAGCGGAGGACGCCGACAGCGTTCCTCCTGAGCATGCGGGCGATCCGAAGGCTCACAAGATGGAGGGTGCGTTCTACGTCTGGACCGACGAGGAGGTCCGCGAGGTGCTCGGCGCCGACGCCGACATCTTCTGTGAGCGGTTCGGCGTGCGACCTGGCGGCAACGCGCCCTTCGATCCGCAGAACGAGTTCGCGAACAAGAACCTTTTGTATACGGCGAAGCCTCTCGGCGAGGTAACTGCCGCGGCCGGCTGGTCGGCGCTCGAGGTGCTGGAGGTCATCGAGGGAGCACGCCGGGCACTGTTCGAGCGGCGTTCAACGCGGCCGCGACCACATCTCGACGACAAGGTCATCACCGCCTGGAACGGGCTGATGATTGCCGCCTTCGCGCGGGTCGCGCGGACGGTCGAAGGCGCGACCGAGTACCTGGACGATGCCCGGCGGGCGGCGCGTTTCGTGCGCCGGAATCTGTGGAACCCCGTGTCGAAGATGTTGCTGCGGCGCTATCGGCAGGGGGATGCGAGCGTCGATGGATACGCTGAGGACTACGCGTACCTGATCTTCGGTCTCCTCGAGCTGTTTCAGGCGAGCGGGGACCCTGAGTGGCTCGAGTGGGCGTTGACGCTGCAGGAACGGCAGGACGCGCTGTTCTGGGATTCCGTGGATGGCGGATGGTTCAGCACGACCGGGCGGGACCCGTCCGTGCTCCTGCGCTTGAAAGAGGACTATGACGGGGCAGAACCGGCGGCCAGCTCGGTGTCGGTGTTGAATCTGCAGACGCTCGAGCACCTCGTCTCCGCAGGCTCGTCGCCCAGCGGGTCGTTCGACCAGAAGATCCGGCAGGTGTTTGGCGGCTTTGCCTCGCGGGCCGGACAGATGGGGCGCGCGGTGCCGATGATGCTGGCAGCGCTCTCGACCTATCACGCCGGCATGCCGCAGATCGTGCTCGTCGGGGAATCACAGGCAGATGACACGTCGGCGATGCGGCGGACGCTGCAGAAGGTCTACCTGCCCACCGGCATCGTTGTGCCGGTCACCCCTGAGCATCGCGAGAGCCTGGCGAGACTGATGCCGTGGATAGAGGCGATGCGCGCTGTCGATGGTCGCGCGACGGCTTACGTCTGCCGTGATTTCACCTGTCGAGCACCCACCACATCGTCGACAGAACTGGCCACACAACTCCAGATGTAGTGTTTGCATTTTGCATTTTGCATTTTGAATTACAGTGATCACCACGATGGAGATCCCGCTCGACATCTGGCTTCGCGGCGACAACCACGCGACCAGCGAGGTCATCCGTCCGGTCGATCGAGACCCGCGGTCCTGGACGGAAGGGGACGTGGCCGCAGTCCTTGCCGGTATGCTTCGTGCGCTCGATCGCGCGAAGAACCCCCGCACGGAGCCGGATAGACCGGTAGCGCTTCGGGGCTTCAGCTGGATCGTGAACCCGTTCGAGACAGGCGGCGTCGTGATCGCGTTGGAGATGACGCTCGGCGCGGTGGTGGCCGGTCCATTCGACGTTGCAGAGAGCCAATTGAGCGGGCTGATCGAGCGGGCGATGGCGGCCGACCGCATCGCGGCGTCCGGTCAGACGACGACCGTGCATTAGAGCTCGTATTTGGACGTCATTTGCGTTTGGGATTTTCGAGTAGGTGACTGCAACCGGCGGCGGTAACCACCGGCTGCAGTCGGTCAGAAGACTCGGCGGACGCTTCTCCCTTCGAACAGGTCGAAGGCTGGTATGAGGGTGTCGCCGCGAAGAAGGCGACGGGCGCCAATCGGTCTTGCTGACGCGAACCAGCATATAGCCAAAGAGGACGTCGCGAAAGAGCATTTAAATCATTGCGGTAAAAGGAGTTACCACCGCATAAACTCAGCAGAACAACCATCCGGAATGCCAATCGGCCGGCCCGGGTGAGGACGGCTGGTGGACGATTCAGCTCATCGGAGGCTGCTCGTGTCGAGGGTCACGCGGGTCGGTTGGCTTCGTCGCCCGTCCACTTCGACGGCAATTTCCACATCGTGCTTCGCGTTCATCAGCAGCAGCTTGATGGTGCACGTCTTTGGATCGCATGTCGCCGTCAAGGTCTGTTCGCTTCCCCCGTCTACTTTCACGTGAACCGGCATCGCGTTAGCAGCGCCGTAGAGGTTGTCGAACGCTATCGTTCGCAGGCGAGGCTCTGATGGCGTCGTGCCTGTGCAGGCGGTGAACGCTGCGAGAGCGACGGGCAGCACCAGGAGGACGCGCCTCATGCCGCCACAGTGTGTACCAGTTTTCCTCATTCGGGCTGAATTACACTCCTAACCATGAGAGTCATAGCCGTAGGCCTGACCGCGTTGCTGCTCGTAGCCGTCGGACAACTTAGCGCCCAGCAGCAGCAACAGCAGCGGCAGCGACCTGCCAGTCCGGAAGGCACGGCCTCGACGCAGGTCAACGGACGCTGGATCGACATCGTTCATGGCAAGCCGATCCTGCGCGGCCGCACGAACATCTTCGGAACCGGTGCCGACTACGGGAAAACGCTGTTCGACGGCGGTACCGTCTGGCGCGCCGGCGCCAACGTCTCAACACGGCTCCGCAACGAGATGCCGCTCGAGATCGGGGGGAAGCGCGTTCCACCTGGCGAACTGGTGATGCTGATCGATCTGAAAAGCGAGAAGGACTGGACCCTCATCCTCACCGCGCAGTCGTACGCGATGAACTTTGACCCGCAGAACACGAAGGACCTGTACGGCGGGTTCAACTACCGCCCCGAGCACGATGTGACCCGCGCGCGGATGACTGTCGATCGCCTGCCGTATACGGTCGATCAGCTGATGTGGTGGTTCTCCGACGTGACGCCGTCGGGTGGAACGATGCGGATTGCGTGGGAGCGCATGACCGCGTCGGTGCCGTTCAAGATCGTCCAGTAACGAACCGCGCTGGACCCGCCGCTCACGATATATGGTGGCGCTGTCGCGCATCGCCGTGCTCCGACGTGCGCGCCGCGGGCTGATCGAGCGGCTGAGACTGGCAAGCAGGCTGCAGCCTGCTGCTCGGCATGCGCGTCGACACGGCTGAGGGGACTGGTTCCAGGCACCCTTCGACAACGAACTGGCATCTCCCCGCGGTGCCATTTCGGCGGCTCGTTGGTCCCTCGGCGACGGTCGCCGTCGTCGCGTCGTTGTGGTGGACGCCTCCGCCAGACGGGGTGACGCTGCAGGCGTGGCGGCTGTTCGCCATTTTCGGGGCGACGATTTTCTCCGTCGTCGCCGGGGTTCTCCCGATCCTCACTGCTTCGGTGCTGGCGATTTCGGCGGCGGTCCTGACGCGGCTGCTGTCGCCGGCCGAAGCCTACGCCGGTTTTTCCAACGGCACCATTCTCCTGATCGTTGTCGCGTTTCTGGTGGCCAGTGCGGTTATCAAATGCGGACTCGGTACGCGCGCCGGACATTGGATCGTGAGCCGCTTCGGCAAGTCCACGCTCGGGTTGTCGTATTCGCTCTTCGCGCTTGATGCCGTCATCGCACCGGCCTTTCCAAGCAACACGGCGCGATCTGGCGTCCTGTATCCACTGGCCCTCTCCGTCGCCGAAGGAGCGGGCGCGAAGCCTGACCAGCCAGGCCGGCGACGACTGGGCGCATTCCTGATGTATTCGGGCACGACCAGCGTCAGCCTGTCATCGGCGTTGTGGTTGACGGCCATGGCCGGCAATCCGCTCGGGGCCGCGATCGCGCGCAGCGCGGGTGTCGAGATCGACTTCGGGCGATGGCTGCTCGCGGCGTCCGTTCCGACGCTGTGCGCGATTGTGGTGCAGCCGCTGATGCTCTATTGGTTGATCGGCCCTGAAGTGCGGCACACACCGGAAGCGCCGGCGGCGGCACGTCAGGCGCTGGCGGCGCTGGGCCCGCTCAAGCGTCAGGAATGGATTGTCCTCGTCGTCTTTGTCGCGATGGTCATCCTGTGGGGGGCGGCGGCGACATTGGGCCTCGATTCGACGGCCATCGCATTCCTGGGGCTTGGACTGCTGCTCGCCACCCGTGTCATCACGCTCGGGGATATCGGAAAACAGGGTGACGTGCTGGCGACCTTTCTGTGGTTCGCCGTGCTGTTTACGCTGAGCGATCAGCTCAACCAGCTCGGGTTCATGGCGTTTCTCGGCGAGCGGCTCGCCAACGCGCTCGGCGACTTCGCCACCGCGACGGCGGGTTTCATCCTCGTCATCGCATACATCCTGCTGCACTATCTGTTCGTCAGCCCGACCGCACACCTGCTGGCGCTGTTCGGCGTCTTCCTGGACGTGGGCGTCAAGCTCGGTGTGAACCCGACGCTGCTCGCATTTCAGCTGCTGTTTGCGACGAACTACTTCTCGTTGATCACTCCGCAAGGTTCGAGCTCGAACCTGCTGTTCGCGAGCAGCGGGTATTTCACCCCGGGTGAGCTCTATCGTCTCGGCGGGATCACAACTGCGGTCAGCTTTCTCGTGTATGCGGTCGTCGGCACGGCGTGGTTGATGTTCGCCGTGCGCTGAGTGGCGCTAGATGATGCCGTCGGTAGGCGGTGTGCGGACTTGCTCGGGTTGCGGCGCCGGTCCCCAGTTGCTGATTTCAAGCCACGTCGCCGTCCAACCCAATTGGTTGTACAGCCAGGCGGCGCCGCTGATTCGGCCGCCGAGCATCCCAACCAGCAGGAGAAACGCATAGAGCAGAAGCGTCCGCAGCACGGAAGCGGCTCGGGCTCTCATCACGACGTGTCGGAATTGCGCGCTCACTTAACGTGATTCTCGGACGGTCGGCTCCAGTTCTCCATAGCCCTTTCCGCCCAGGCACTTTTGAGCCAGCGTCGACGGCGCTGGCTCATATAATTCGTGCGGCCGTGACTGGATCAAACCGTCGAGTCGGACGTCTCGCGCTCCTGCTGGCGGCACTGCCCGTGCTGATTGCGTTTGCGCAGAGTACGGTCGCTCCACCCGCACGCTCATCCGGCAGCGTCAACTGGCAATCGCTGCGGTTCGAGATTCTCGAGCGCTACCGCGATCTGATCCGCCTCGACACCACGGCCGGGCACGAAACGCGGGCGGTCGACTACCTGCGAAAGGTCCTCGAGGGAGAAGGCATCCCGACGAAGACCCTTGCACTCGATTCGGCGCGAGCCAACCTGGTCGCGCGGATCAAAGGCAACGGCAGCAAACGGCCCCTGTTGATCCTCGCGCACACCGATGTCGTCGGCGTGCAGCGCGACAAATGGCCCGTCGATCCGTTCGACGCGGTGATGAAGGACGGCTACGTCTGGGGCCGTGGCAGCAAGGACGACAAGCCGGTCCTCGCCGCGAACCTGATGACGATGCTGCTGCTGAAGCGGCTTGCCGTACCGCTCGACCGCGACGTGATCTTCCTCGCCGAGTCGGGTGAAGAAGCCGACCTGACCGGGGTCGGCATCAACTTCGTGGTCCGCGAGCATTTCGGCGAGATCGACGCGGAGTTTGCGATGACCGAAGGAGGCGGCGCGCTGATCGAGAACGGGCGTGTTTCGCGCGTCACCATCGGCACAGCGGAAAAGTTGCCTGCACGCGTGCGGCTGGTGGCAACGGGAACAGCGGGGCACGGCTCGGCCCCGCGGATGGACAACGCCATCATTCATTTGGCCGCGGCAGTGGAGAAGGTGGGTCGCTGGGAGACGCCGATGCGGCTCAACGACACGACACGCCGCTACTTTGAGACCGTCGCCGGGATGGGGACGCCCAGTGAAGCCGCCACTTACAAGGCGCTCCTGGACCCCGCGACCGCGGACGCGGCGCAGCGGAAGCTGCGCGAGGCGTCGCCGGCGGAATATTCGATGCTGCGGACCTCGGTCGTTCCGACGCTGCTGCAGGCAGGCGTCGGCATGAACGTCATCCCGTCGACGGCGGAGGCGACGCTGGACATCCGCGCGCTGCCGGGCGAGGACATCCAGAAGTTCTACGCCGAGATGGCGAAGGTCATCAACGACCCCGCGGTAAAGATCGAGCCGATTCCCATGTCGCGTCCGCCGTCGCCAGCATCCCGGCTCGACAGCGAGATGTATCGCGTCATGCAAACCGTTGCCGGCCGGATCTATCCAGGCGCCACCGTCATTCCGTCGATGTCTACCGGAGCCAGCGACCAGGCGCAACTGCGCGCCAAGGGCATTCAGTCGTACGGCATCGGCCCGGCGTCAACCGAGGACGATGCGGTCAACTATCCCGCGCATGGCGACGTCGAGCGTCTGGCGGAGGCGTCGCTGTATCCGTTCGTGCAGTATGTGTGGGAAGTCGTCACGGGGATAGCCGGCCGCAACTAATCCGCTCGCACGGCGCGAGGCGTCCCGCGTCAGCCGGACCCTGTCGGGCAGCTCGCGAAGTCGCAATTCCAACACTTTTTGCGGGGGACTCTGCAGATTATTCCGTGAATCCGACGCCGAAATCGGCGTCTCCGAAGCTTTGTGATGCCAACGCGCAGTCTTTTCTCTGTCTCCTGGAAAAAATGCTGTGCAACGAGTAGTTTTTGGCACACTCCAGGAGAAAAATCCGTGGAACGAGCACTTTTCGGAGCGTTCCTGAAGAGAAAACCGCGGACCGAGCTCTGTGCGGCCGGACGCAGATTTTGCAGCCCGGTGCGTGGTGTCCGGTTTCACCCGTTAACCGCGAAGGACGCGAAAGTGATCGGTCGTTACGCGAAGGCCAGGTGATCGTTCGTGGGTTCCACATCCGCGCGTTGCGCCGCTCCGGCGATGTGGGGGCAACGGGAGAGTGAGTAACAATTGTCCGCACGCCGGGGTGGCGAAACTGGCAGACGCACAGGACTTAAAGCCTCGAAATGGAACGTTCATGCTTACCAAAATCCTCGTTATTTACTCGACGGTCGTGACGACGGTGCTGGCGGCGTTCACATTTGCCGGCTCCCTCGCGGCACAAGCCCAAGGACGGGTTCAACAGTTTGATGAGATTGACGTGCATCGCATCAATGTGCGCGAGCGCGATGGGACCTTGCGAATGGTGATCTCCAACCACGAACGCCTGCCGGGTGTCATCGTCCGAGGCAAAGAGAATCCACGCCGAGATCGACCATACGCTGGAATGCTGTTCTATAACGACGAAGGAACCGAAAACGGCGGGCTCGTATTTGGTGGACGCCGCAACGCGAATGGTGAAGTAGTGGACGCCGGGGTGGCCCTCTCTTTCGACCGCTACGGTGCGAGTTCGCAGTTCGTTCAACTCGCCGGTATTCAAGATTCACAGAACCACATCGTTGGGCTCACCCTATCCGAGACCGAGCCCACTGGAAATCGGCGGCGTGTACACATCGGTCACGACAAGGACGGTGTCGCCAGCGTATCGCTGATGGACCGTGACGGACGTAAGAGGATGGTCCTGCAGGTTACGCCTGAGGGAACGCCGAATATTTCGTTTTTCGACGCGAATGGCAAAGTGGTCAATCAGCTTGGACCGGCGCAGTCCAAGTGACACACGGCGGTGCGGTTTTCGTCACTGACGCGGTCGGCGATGCAGGATCCGAATCCCTGTTGATGCTGATGTCGGTTCTCAACCGACGGTATCTTGAAGCCGCCGTGACCGCCGGCGTTGAACTGGCAAACGCACAGGACTTAATCCATGGTCAACCGTGCTGGTTTTGTGATCCGTACTAGTTTCCGTGTGCCGAGGCCGTCAATAACCGGTAACGGTTGACCGGTACTTGCCCACAGCTGCGGATCGCGCAAGGCTTCGATGCAGAGCGGCAGGTGTCCGTCGTGCGAGAAGAGCATTCCACCGGGCGAGAGCCGCGGGTACAGCTCGCGGACGCAGGTACGTGTCGACGCCGCGAGGTCGACATCGATGAATGCGACGGCGATCGGACCACTGAGTGTCGGCAGCGTGTCCTCGAACCAGCCCTTTACGAACCGGCACGGCTCGAGGTCGCCGTAGCGGCCGATCGCGTCGTGCACTTCGTCGAGGCCTCCGCGATATTGCCCTGCGCGGAAGTCGGCCTGCACTCCATCAGTGGTCTGGCCGTGCGACTCCGCGTTATCCGGTATCCCTTCAAACGAATCGCACAGGATTAAGGGTCTTCCCGTGAGGCGGGCGACCAGGCTCAGCTTCGCGGCGCTGGCGCCCTTGAAGCAGCCCGCTTCGAGCAAGGCCCCCTCTACTCCGGGCGGAAGCGAGAGAATCGCGCTGACGATCTCGATCAGCTCTTCGTGGGTATGACTCGCCACGATCGTCCGGTGAATTCTCCGGAACGCCCGGGCGAGGCGCCAGCGATCGGGGAGTGACGCCGGCCCGGAGACCACGAAGCGCGCCAGCGGCAACTCTGTGACCGTACGACGGGCGGCCGCCTCGATGCCGCGTTTCCAGCGGATGATCGGGTCGGGAAGATGGTTCCGCAGGATGGCGCGTACCGTAACCGTGTCCATTCGCGGCGGGTTTATACCATGAAGCCCGGATTGGCGCGATGTTCGGGAACAGCAGCGGCGGCTTTTCGTCGGGGAACCTTTTGCAGCCGGGTGCGTGGTGTCGGGTTTCACCCGTTAACCGCGAAGGACGCGAAGGTGATCGCTCGTTACGCGAAGGCCGCGAAGACTGACTGAGATCCGGATGCAACGCGAATGGTCCGGCCGGGCCATGGGACAATGACACCGCGAAGTAGCCGACAGCTCCGCTTCTGCGCCGGGGTGGCGAAACTGGCAGACGCACAGGACTTAAAATCCTGGGACTCGAAAGAGTCGTGTGGGTTCGATTCCCACCCCCGGCACTCCGATCAAACCCGTACGATGGGCCTTGACGCGATATCGAACGCTTTACGCCGCCACGGTCGATGATCCATTTGGTGCGTCGACGTGCGACGAATGTGCGACGGGTTCAATAGTCCGCGACGGTCGCCTGAGTATGCCGTGCCACGATCAACCATTTAAGGAAGCTCCCCCTGGTGTCGTGGTGATAGCATTCGCGACGCCATGTTGCCGGCACGCGTTGCAGTCCGCGCGGTTGCGGCGGCCGTTCTCGTTCTGTTCTCAGGTTGTGGTTCGTCCGGCAATCCCGCCGCCCCATCGCAGGCTCCCGTCACCCAGCTGGATCAGGCGAACACGCCACCATGGCAAGGTGGGTGGACCGTGATCGGAGCCGCGTCTGCGGTTGTCCGACTCGCGCAGTCCTTCGTGCCCTCGAAATCGGCGCTGACTGCCGTTGAGATCGATCTCATCACCGCCAATCCCTCAGCGGGAAGCGCTCAGATCACAGTCAGAGTGGTTGACGAGAATCGTCCGCTCGCGTCGGCGACGCAAACCGTCGTGGCCGGCTTCGACGGCATGCTGCGCTTTGACTTCCCGTCCGTCAACGTAACGCCAGGTACGCTGCTCCAGATCCAGGTCGAAGACTCTAGCGAGCGGCTCCTCGGATGGCGATACGGCTCGAACACCTATCCAGCGGGAGCCGCCTTCTTCAATGGGACGCCCTGGAATGGTGGCGCCCATGACTTCTTCTTCCGCACGTACGGTTATTGACCTAGAATCCTGGGACTCGAAAGAGTCGTGTGGGTTCGATTCCCACCCCCGGCACCACGATCGAGCCCGTAACGACGGGCATTTCCCGCATATTGCCCGTCTCGACATCGGCGGTCGCCCCTCACCCTCCGGCACGTCAATGTGCGATGAGTGTGCGACGTGTGTGAGTAGCCTCACACGGAGGACCCCATTCTATGCAGCGGATCGGATTAGAGGGGGAAGGTCAGGACAACCCTCAGCAGGGTTGACCGCTCGTGCAAGAGTGAGGCGTGGGGAACTGGGATTGGTTGCGGGTTGTCATTGTCGTTGTCGGCGCAACTTGTTGCGCGCTGTTCAGTTGCGTCGCCGACGCTCCGGGTGGCATGGATTCTTCGTTTCTGAGTACTACGCGACCCCCTTTGCCGAGTGCCTTCAACAACGCTTTCCGGTTGCGCTCCTTTTGTTTGCGGCAGTCTTCGTTTGGTTCACGCGCAACTACCGGAGATGAGCTTTCCCCACATCTATCCTGTAGCAGCTTCCTTCGGTCGCACAACCCGCGGCGCATGCCGACGACGATGCGCGTCCTGCAGGCTGTTGACGCGCGTTCGCAGGTAGGTGCTGGTCATCGTCGTGCTCGAGTGACCAAGCGCGCCGCGCACGTCTTGAATTGGTCCCCGCTTCGAGCAGCTGTGAACCCGCCTCGCCGCGCAGGTCGTGGAGGTGCGGGTTCTCGACCTTCGCGCGCTTAGACGTCGCCAACCACGGCTTGCACAGGGCTCGACGGCCCATCTCGTCGCCGACCTCGTTCCCGAACACGTGAGCATCAGGCGCAAGCTCGTTGCCGTCGGGCCCGTCCTTCGCCTTGCCCGCGAGGATCACGAACTCGGCCGCGCGCACCTCGCGCCATTGCAGCGTGCGGAGTTCTCCGGGACGGCAGTCGTATCGCATGACAGCCGCGGTCACCGGTCATTGTTCGTTGCGGTGAGTGCGCGAAGGATCGCCGCGCGCCGGGTCTCCGTGGTCGAGTGCGCTTCCGGCGGCACCCGCACGATTCGAGCCTTCCCGCTGCTCACGTGAGTGAACTCGGCGCAATAAGTTCCATCGCTTTCGTCGATCCACGTCGACGCGACGCGCCAGAGCAGTCGACCAGTCTCGATAGCGCAGAGTTCGGCGGCCCATGCCTTTGCGAGTTGCGTAGCGGCCCGAGCCTTCATCACACGTTGACGGTAGGTTGGCTCCACGGCCGATATATTAGGCGGATGCGGAGTGCACGTAGTCGAGTGTGAGCCGCTCTACGCCCTGCTCCCAAGACTGTCTGACGGTTGGCGGTAATTCTCCGCCCTGATCGGTTGCCTTCCAGCCTTAGTTGCGTCCGCCTGCACACTTTCACGCGGCGTCAACTGTGCAATTCACCCACGAACTCGACGATTAGTGGCCAGAGGTCTCTCTGTGTACCTTCGCCCCCGCGTGGGCGCTTTCGTCGTGGTGTGCCACCAATGAATCCGCTACTTCCCATTCGATGCCTGGCGTGCAGTCATGATGCGGCAGAGGTCTACATTTCGACGATCACGGTGCTGACTGTGCGGTGCCCGCAGTGCAGTCATGTCTGGTGTCTTGATGTGCGCAACCTGGACGATGTTGTGCGGAAGCAACTTGAAGCGATAACGCATACGGGCTAGCAGCGCCGGAAGCACTGAGGGCGGCGGGTTCCTGACGTTGCTGCAGTTCAGTTACTTGAGTAGTATCCCCAGATGCCCGATCGTCCCGTGGCGCTCCGTGTTCCGGAGCAATGCCCGCACTGCGGCGTCTTCGCCAAGGTCAAGTTGGAAACCACGGTGAAAGCGGAAGCCGTGCTGCTGGCGTGGTGCTGCACTGCCTGTAGTAAGTCTTGGCCGGTACGGGGGCACGACGAGCTCAGGCTCCCAAACGCCTCCTGATCCGTTACGAGGCGATCACGCCGGGAGCCTAGGCTAGCAGCCCGTGGTGAAAGTGGTTGTCCGCTGGTGTTGCACGGATGACGCGAGAAGGTCAGGGTTGGGACGGCGACGAGGAAGGACGAGCCGTTGATGGGGCTGACGTCACCGAATCCCTCGCGGCGCGCCAAGGCTGAAGGTCATCGTCGAGAAGTTCAGGCTAAAAGTCTCGAAGCCGTCGACGAAATCCTGCCCGAGGTTGCCGAACAGTACGTCGATGCCAGCATTCATGTGGACGGGCGAAATCGACACGTCGTTTAAGGTGACCGTGTTCGTTCCCGACTTCATGACAAGCCGTGGCTGGATGTAGACGTCGTGTTTCAACGAACCGCCTCCACCCGCGGTTTCGACGCTCTGCGTCTTCCAGGAATCAGCCTGCGCACGGAACAGTTCGTAGTACCGCACGGACAAATCGGTGCTCGACGCTCCGGTATCGAGGGTAAATAGGAGCGGCCGGCCTTCCACGTCACACTCGATCGCCGGCGTCAGCCCGCGCATGTACATCCGCACGCCTCGGCCGTCCGCTTCGGCTGCTTCCCCGGCGAGAAACTCATCGCGCGTGAAGGTCACTACCCCGAGCGCCTTGAGGATCGGATATCCGAGAACGGCATCGATCTGATACGCGTCCGGTCCACTGCCAATCCGAAGATTCTCGTCGTCGAGAACGAGGAGCACGACATTCGTCAGAGCGGCGCCTCCTACTTGCATGGTCGGTAGCACCGCAGCTCGAAGGGAGCTTTTGCGTCCGGTCAAACCCGATCCAACGGACGCCACCCCCTGCAGCGGCGTCACGCCGAGCCGTTGCGCGAACGTCCGGCTGACCACCGACTGATTCGCCCCCGTATCAAGTAGCCAGAGTCCGCGCACGCCATTGACCACGAGCTCGGCCACACGCGAGCCAATCGGGTTCTTCGACGTCTTTAACTTTACCGGGCCGTTCCACGAGATCGATTGAGGGAGCGTTCCACTCAGAATCCGGGCGAGCGCTGCGTCGTCCGCAGGAAAGCGATCCAACTGATCGGCAAAGCGATCGGACAGTTCCGCGTACGTGCGCGCCGCATCGCCGTACTGGTTGTCAGCCCTGTAGGCGGTTGCGATCGCTTCGAGCGCCATGGCGGCACGCTTGGGGGCCGATTCACGAAGATGCGGTAGCGCGCGATTCAGCTGAGCGATCGCATCGCTGAATCGACCAGAGCGAGCGGCGAGCATGCCGTTGAAGTAGTCCCGTTCGGGACCTTGGGGCATCCTCTGAATGTGAGTCTCGAGGTCCCGAAGTTGATAGTTCTGAAGGTCCGCATCCGCCGTCATGGCGGCCGCGCGGCTGACGTTCTCAGCCCCAGGCGGCGCAGGCGTCGCGCAGGCCACACACACCGAGGCGATCAGCACGTAGCCGTAACGGAAACAGGGGGAGGGCGCCCACATCGTGTTGCTGTGCCGAACGAGAGGAAGCATGACGCGGTTCGCGGTTAACATCCTTCACCTCTTCCACAGCTTCGACTCTGTGTCGCCCCTCGTGACGCCATCCGAACGCGGCTATTCTGGATCGACACGCTCCATCTCGCGTACTACACTGTCGCCGATGGCGATGGGTAGACGACGCCGGCATGCGACGCAGACGTCAATGTGGGTGGCGACTCAGGACCTGCCGCGGAGTGCCGCCCATCCGTTTTACGCGCGAGTTTATCGGCCTGGTGTTGCCGGAGGCGCCGCCCGACCATTCGACGATTTCCCGCACGCGGCATGACACGGGCGAGAGCTATCAGGACTTCTTGACGAAGCTGGCGCAGGCCTCGGGCATCGAGACACCAACACGGGCCGACCTCGCGCGGATCGATCGGAAGCGCAAGAAGAAAGGCTCGAACGTCGATTGGACGTATCTGCACGATCCCGACGCGAAGATCACGAAGATGAAGGACGCGCGGACACACTTGGCCCACAAAGCCGAGCACGCGGTTGATCTGCTGACCGGCGCGATCGTCGGCCAGACCATCCAGGACGCTGATGACGGCGACGCGGAGACGAGCATCGAGACGCTCATCACCGCGGCCGAACAGTCGAAGCGGTGCTGCCCGAAGGCGACGGCCTGCAAGAAGTCGTCAGCGATAAGGGGTATCACAGCAATCAGTCGCTGGGTAAGCAACTACTCATCCACGCGGGCGGCTTTAATCTCGGGCTACTCATGGCGCAGCTGATTGGCGTCGGCACGCGGCGTGGTCACTGGAGGAGTCTTGTTTCCTTCGCGGTGGTTTCCTTCTTCACCTGAGGGCTCTCACACGCTGGACACCGCGAGCCCGCGCGCCCGTCCTCCGTGCGCGTTCCCCACTGTTGAGATTCGGATTTACTGCGCTCGGGCGACGAACTTGCAATTGGTACTGCCTAAATGAAGGTGCGGTTGACGCGCAAGCACGCCGAGCGCATCGACGGAATCGACCTTCGAGGTCGAGAACCGGGGGATCTGCTCGATTTGCCCTTGAACGACGCGCATCTGATCATCGCCGAGCAATGGGCCATCGTGGAGAGGCGAGAGCGGGATTCAGTCATCGCGCCGCGGCGCAGGGCATACGACTACCCATCGGAAGACGAACAAGCGCCATAGTTCAGTCGCCAAATCGGCACCGCGATTGCTCCGTGAGCCGTCACCGGCTTGCCAAAGCATTATTTGTATGGGTTCTGATCGCCGAAGGATGGGCCGAGCCTATCGATTCTGCAGATGACCGTCCCCGTCGTGGCCGGCGACGACGAGGTGAACCTGCCGGTTCCTGATTCAGCGCGGTCCAATCATGGGCAAATCGACCAGCAAAACGCCGGCGACGAATGTGCCACGACGGGGCGCTTGGTGGTGCCGGGCAGCGCGGTCCATTGGCACGCGGTGCGCCAGTATCGTTACTGCAGTAGTGTCTGCCAGTTGAGGACGGCTGTGATGGCTGCGCCGCCCGGATTCACGGGACGCGAGAGGAGAAACCGTTCGCCGTCTTCCGACACTTCGTACTCGCGATTAAAGACACCTGCACGCGCAAAGAAGAGGGTCCGCGGCGGACCAAACTCCATCGATGAGGCGGCGCTTATCGTTACGGGCACTTCCGTCAGTCGGCCGTCGCCGCCAATGTAATAGAGGAAGAGATCCGACCCGCGCTTGCGCCACGCTGCACCGACTCCACCGCCGCCGGTGACGGTCTGCCGTCGTCCTTTGGGAAACGGCTGCACGTACACCTCTTCTCGTCCCGAATCGGTCGACGAGTACGCAATCCATCGTCCGTCGGGCGAGAAGCGGGCGTTGCGCGGTCTCGACTGCCCGGACACCACTTGAAAGGGTTTCTCACTTCCCGATGCAGGCACGGCGACCAATCCACCACCTTGCCAAAGCACATAGCGATTATCAGGCGACCAGTCCACCGGCCATCCACCGGTGGGGGCAACGGCCGGCAGCGGTTTGTCCTCCCTCGACCCGGTGGTGACAAACGGCTGAAAGCTGCCCGTGCGCAGCGAAGTGAACGCTATCCGCGAGTCGTCAGCTGACCACACCGGTACCAGGTCGGCCTCCTCGTCGAACGTCACCCGCTCGAGAATGCCGCGACTCAGTTCGAGGATGGCGATATCCGCCGACGAAGGCCCGTTGCCGTATATGTTGATGTCCATCGCCACTCGCCGACGGTCGTGCGACAGCCGAAAATTCCGGTACTCGCCTGGAGGTCCGGTCCGTTCGACGACCGCCCCGGTGCGATCCACCCAGACGAGCTGCTCCTGGACGAGTGGTTGGTACGCCAGCATGCCTGTCGGCGACGTGGAGAACAGCACCGCCGGCCCGTACCCGTTGATGCTAATCACGGGCTCGGTCGTAATGGGCACGGCACTACCGGTGAACGCGAGTCGCGCCGCGTCAAACGGCTGCGCCATCAAGCGTCCGGCACGGCGGAACAGCACGTGGCCGGACGTGCTCCCCGAGAGCGGCGGCACGTATTCGGCTTTCGACCGATCCTCCAGCAACCGGACGGGAACCGCTCCGTCCATCCCGCCGACATAAATGCCATTGAGGTGTGACGCAGTGGCATCGGCCCGCGTGAACAGAAAATTCCGGCCGCCCGGCAAGAAGTGCGGATGGGACGTCCCGCTCATTTCCAGCACGCGCACGGGATCTCCACCCA